>Ga0265780_10000235_pt1 | contig 87954 bp, 96 predicted proteins | sample P1T30metagenome_FD_192432 | JGI IMG/M metagenome (GOLD analysis project Ga0265780, IMG submission 192432) | Plant litter microbial communities from East Loma Ridge, Irvine, California - P1 T30 | ecosystem: Environmental > Terrestrial > Plant litter > Unclassified | place: USA: California...
ACCCCCCCATGAATTTACAAACTCTCCCACCCACCATTATTAATATCCCCCTCCAGCCTCCTCGCAATCATACTCTGCACCCCGCCCTCAAGCCACACCTTCCTCAGCAACGCATCATACCGCTTCTGATTCAAAAACAGCTGGTGGTGCCGCCGCAGCGTGGGGTCCACCTCGCCGTGCTTATCGAGGTACGGGGCTACGGACCACGTGCCGTGGTCGAGGTTGAGGAAGAGAACCATGCATTTGCGGATGTGGATGAAGAGCCCGATTTGGCCGCCGCATCTGTTGGGCGTGTTAGTGGTGTGTATGGGAGTGTGTGGTGTGGGGGACGGATGCTTACTTTGCTAGATGCTGGTTGCAGCCGCCGCGGTGCTTGTCTGTCATGCAGCATACAGCTTGGCTGCACATGATTTCACCACAGAACAGGCAGAGCGCTGGATCAGTCAATTCTTTGCCCGTAGTGGGGCACTTGCGCCGTATGGCCTCATCGGTCAGAGTGTCGTAGTTCTTCGGTAAGCCAACGAGCTCAAAGATGGCGGGATGTGAGAGCGAGATGGTGGGCTTGAGCGACCCTTTGCCGGCCTGTACCCAGAGCAGGTGGCGGAGCCAGCCGCCGACGACCGAGCGCGTGGTGTGTGCGGCAGGCGTCCGGCTGGCGAAGGAGGCGAATATCTCGTCGAGGGAAGGAATTTTGAGGAGGGTGGAGAGGCGGACGACTTCGGACTCTTCTGCGCGCTCAATTGCAATGCTCGGCAGGTCTACGCCATACCGGATGTGTAGGAGAATGGCTGCCTTGCGGAGGAAAGGCAAGGCGTACGACGAGACCATGGTGTGTATGAAATAAAGGAAATTGGGGTCCTTGAAGTGCTCTGGTATGGGCATGTTGTCGATGTCAAGCGATGCGGGCGAATCTCCCATAGTGGAGATGTTGTGCACGACGCAGACGAAGAAGAGGAGGTTGTTCAGCTGATCCGGGGAGAAGAAGCCATTATTGACTTTGTCTGCGTTGATGAATCGTTCCGGATGCTGGAATTGGGCGCCTGAACCTGGTTCCTGTTTGAGGGCTGGAGCGAAGACGTTGACTACCCGAACGATCTCTGCCAAGTAGCAGAGACGCATGATATGGTGTATATCAAGGTTAGACGCCCTGACTATACCAATTGCACACTCTGAGAGGAAGATGAACGGGTCCTGACACAACAATGGCGCGATGGCCTTGAGATCAAAACTGAGCTCCTCTGGATCAAAGACACCTGGATGGCCAACGAACAACTGACGAGATTGACGACGCTGACACTCTGTGTACTCTTCCATGGTCTTGGTAGCGACATTATTTCGCAGGCTGCCCACGGCAATGTACGAGGAGACAGTTTCCGAGAAGACACGTAGATGTGTCAATGTCTGCGTAGACATCTTATCTATCAGCGTGCCCCGTACCGAGTCAGACTGGACCCCTCGTTGAGCGATCTCTGCTGCCGCAATTGAATTGCCTAGAGCTTGAGCCAGGGAGTCGGTGTGCGTCAGGTCTTCCACTGCTGAAGCCGGAGTGTATGGGTACGCAAATGACGAGTCGATGGCGTTCGCACGGAGAGTGTCCTTCAGCCTCTGGTACACCTTGAGCAGCTCTAGCATGGGAAAGTTCTGAACCACGGACGGACTGCCCTCACTTGCTGCAGCGCCTGGTAGTTGTGATTCATCCTGAGGCACCCCCAGGAAAGCTGGGACTGTGAAGCGAGGTGGTTGTGGTATGGTGGTTTGCGGGACTGCTAGTGCTATATGGGTCAAGTTCAGCAGGTCAGGAAGACGGCTTGCTAGAGGCTGAACAAAATCTTGGTCGCCATAGTCGTACATTACTTTCTGGTCGTGAGTAAGATCGGCCGGCGCCTTGCCAGCGGCTACACCAGTGGTACTCCTGAACGTGGCGACCAGCTCCGACTGCAGCCAATCGTCGAAAGACGACTTTGTCCCCAGAACACCCGGGTGTACGACCTGCTTGGCTTTCCAAATGACGGGCAGAAACATGTTGCCAACGGCTTTGCACAGCGGACACATGAACTCTTTAAGCTCAGGTCGTTCAGGATGGTTCCTAGCTATCTGACTGACATGTCGACGTTGAGTCGCTTGAAGGTAGACCTCGAAGCAATTGTAATGCATGATATGACCGCAGCCGGTAGTAATGGGACCTGGCTTGACATGCTGATGAGGAAATCCTTTCCCAAGATCCTGCCTTTCTGTGGTTATACGTTCGCCAGTAGCTGTGATCTTCTCAATCGTTCGCCGGTTCTTGCCAGATACACCAAAGGGCCGAAGATCGTCGGCGGAACGGTCGAGATTGACTGGAGTCTGTGCTACTTCTTCCACCCAGTCGTCATCCTGTACGTTTGTCTGCCGCAGCAACCTACTTTCTGAGACGTATGCGAAAGTGCCATAAAGTCGGTGTTCGTCCGTGTCTTCTTGACATAGGATGCAAGTACCAGAGGGGTACTTCAGTGTCTTCTCTTGCTCAAGGAGCCCGCCTGTTTCGTCCTCGAGGTCACTGAAATCATCCTCACCCCAGTCAAAGTCTTGATTTTCCATGAATTTGCCTTGCTGCTCCTTGAACGCTGCCATGACCTTTGCTTGCCGTTCTAGAGCTTGCTTCTTTTTCAACTCCTTGTCTACTCCGGGAAATCCAAACGGAGATGCTGTGTCCATACGATCAGTCGGCATGTTGAGTGCTGCCGCTGCAATGATGAATGAGTTCTGTTGGCGTTGCTTCAGTCGATGCATGATCAGATTGATCTTTGACTCGCAGCCTTTGTAGATTTCCTTCTCCTGGATCGCTTTCAGAACTGAAAGTACTGTAGGATGCTCAGGAATGCCCATGTTGGCATGCTTTGTAAGTACCGATGTAATGAAGGAATCTGGTGCGTCTTGAGACCAGTCATGCTCCTCGGTTTTGTCTTCGAGCACAGCTACAAGCAGCAGTTGCAAGGCGAACTGAATGTATGTTTCGACGCGCGTCGCAGGAATGTTTGGAGTAACAGCTGCAGCCCTCAGCCCATAGCCCAACAGATAGTATATAATTTGGGTGAATAGCGGTGTCCGCGTGAAAGCTGACAGATCCTGGAAGAGCCCCGATGGTATTGGCCGAAGTTTCGGCTCATAGACGATGTCGCTCGCCTTCTTCCCAGTCTTTTTGGCCACATAGCTCTTGTAAGTGGTCTCGGCCTCTTCGCGTTGGTTGCGATTGTACTGGTGAAGATATGGGTCAATCAAATCGAGGTATTGCTCCTTCAGCTCGAAAGTACCACTGTCAGACAAACCCTCTGGGGCACGGAAACGTGTCATCTCCGAGAGAACAGCAGGAAACTCGTCCATGTTCTGGACCCTATCCGACAGTCGTGCGGTCATGTCGGAATACGAGAGGGGCTTGAAGCAGAGTACATGAGCTATGTCCCTCCGCATGGCTGTGAGATGAGACTCAGTGTTTTCCTCCAAAGGTATCAAAGACGTGCGCTCGCTGAGGATGATGATGAGTAGATGTATGAAATCCTCCACCAAATCGATTGCCTGTGTATCTTCAAAACCATGCTGGCTGGCCTCATACTTCCCAGTCATCCATCCTGTCAGACCATAGCGGTCGATCATGGTGGCAAGGAAGACGGATGGATTGCACAGGACCAGCGCCGACTGCAGGAGGAAAATGTCCCTTTGGTGCGACACGTCTCTCTGCGATACACTTCGATACTGTGTCATCTGGTGTCGCAAGGTGATTCCATTCCTCACCCATATGCCTGCTCTCATTTGGGCCAGCCATGCACAGACGCGCAGGGGAAAGTCAAACAGCGCCAGCAAATACTCTTGCGGCTCGTGAAGAGGAATCGAGACAGTCGCCGGGCTGAAATCCGCTTGAAGCTCCTCGTGAGAGAAGAGAAGCAATTGCAGTATTTGATGTTGCGGCATGCTTCGCGCTTTATCGAGAAGCCATGACAGTGTGTAATGCAGCGCATGGTGGAAGCTCATGGGCTCTTTTGCCACGACGTAATCGACGACCTTATATGAGGGCCCAAAGAACGTAGACGGCTCAGCGTCAAATTCAAGAACGCCGAGAGTTTTGAACTTAGTCTCCTCTTTCAACTCGGTCTGGTCAAAGCGATGGCGTTCGGCGCCCAACGAGCTTATTGTGACTACCTTCGCGGCTGCTCGTATGGCGCGACGTATACTCGTCGCATCTTGACCGCGACTCCAGGCGAACGAGTCGGCAAAGTGTCTGCAAAGTTTGTTGATTTCGCGAGTGATGAGTGATGCGCTGATCCAAGCTTCGGACTCAAACTCAAGATGCTCGCCGACGGCACGAACGTTAGGGCATATGCCTTGATGAAGCTTGACCAAGTCCAGGAACTGTAGAAGATATCTTTGCTCGTCGCGTATCCTCTCTTGGACGAATTCTGAGCCGAGGAGATACTTCATGTCCAGGAAGAAATGATACATTCGTCGGTTCGTGACCGCACCTTGCTCGAAGGCCAGTGTCGCCTTTGAATCCACGTTCGAGGGGTAGCCTACTTGACGAGTTGTCAAGAATGTGTACAAAATTGCCATCAAGTTTGTGAGAAAATTGCCACGCTCAACGACTTCTGATGTTATGGACGGCGTTGTTAGCATCTGGAGGGAGAGGTTGATAATGGAGTGGTCAGGCTCCCGGTCCGCGATAAGGTACAATTGTGCAAGAGCAGTATACACTCCAGCAAAGCGTAACCCAAGAAGCCGCTTGAACTCTGGAATCGTGACTACCGTGCTTATGAAAACGTCGCGTATGCCGATACGCAGCTGTTTCCACATTCGCAGATCGTACAAGATTAGATGGTCAAGTCGCAGACGCTGCCATAAGTCTTCATGGGCAGGTGTTCCGGGCTTCTTCCCGTAGCTCTCGGGCTTCTCAAGCCAGTAGTTCGGAGGTCGCGATGGTCGCAAAGGTAACGTTCGTGTCAATGGAGTCTCAGGCACCTGCACCATTGGCTCAACATGGCTAAGCGATGGAGCCCCCATCGGCTCACTATCTGACTCTGCTGGGGTCACACTTTGCTCCGGCTGTTCTCTTCGCGGAACTGACGGAGGCGGTGGCGGCGGTGGATACCCAGCCATTGTTGCTTCTGATACCTCGAGAGCTTCATCTGCATCCTCATAAATGTCCATATCGACATCGCCATCGTTGTCTCGTGCTCCAACCTCATCAATGTCCATGTCGTCGCCGCCGCCTGTGCCAGCCTCACGGTCGTCTTCCTCATCGTCATCAGATGCTGTAGTGTCGTCGTTCGTGTCAGTGCGTCGCCGCGGTATCCGCACAATCTGGGCACGACGTTGGATAGGCAGTAGACCACGATAGAGGCTATCCATCTCCGCCTGATTGTCCTCCATCTCGTGGTCATCAAGCCCGTTCTTGCCAATGCTTCGATTGGTGGCCTCGCTACCAACGCGCCATGGCTTGAGCAGTTCTTCGCAGACAGTACGTCGAAGCACAGAGTTGTCGCTGCCTACGCTACACCCTGCAATGTCCGATATCCATTCGATCAGGGCGCCTGCCATCTGCTCGCGGAAGGTATCGCGTGCTGATCGTATGGTGACGGTCAATTTGATCTCCTCGATGATCTTGGCCATGCGTAGGAGCTCTTGTAGATCTGAACGGTAAACGATGGCACTGCGACCGACGTCGTTGATCTCGTACGCTTTGGCCAAACCAAAGGCAATCTTCTGCTTGCACGCTCGCGCCACTTGATCGCGAACGTCGTTGACTGTGTGCTTCTCGTCGTTCCAAAGGACCAGACAATACTCCTCGCATTCCTCGGGCTGGTCTCCCGGGTCATACCACTTAGATGTGAGACGGGACTGCCGCTCGTCCAGCAAAATTGACTCTTCCGACTTGGGCAAGCGCAGCTGCTCGGGCGAGCAGGAGAAGACATCGATGAGGTAGTCGAGAGTGCGTGCAATTGTGATGCGTATGGTCTCCAACAGCTCGTCAGGGAGCACCGAGCCCTCCCTCGCCTTGCCCGCTGCCTTGGACTGTAGCTCTGGGTCAGGGGAGTGTATGTTGCAGTGCACTGGGCGGACCCAGGCCTCGTCGTCGCCGCAGTCACAGCATCCCGAGTTGCCAGGCGAGACGCTGACATAGACCTGGTGGCCTTCGTGGTCCGAGGCATCGAAGCAGCGGGCGCAGAGTACGCACGTGTCGTCGGCGGTGCATGTCTTGCAGCGGTAGGTAGCCTCTCCGTTCTTGAAGATGTGCCCGCACGGCTTCCCCTTTGCCGCGGGGGTGTACTCAGCGCCCTCTACGGCGCCCTGTGCCTCGCGCAGGCTCCAGAGCTGCTTCGTGTCGGTCGGCGGTCCGTTGGGAAAGAAGAGGCCAAAGTAGTCGCCACGGCCGGCGAGCGAGCGGAACAGGATCTCGCGCAGCTCCTGGTCCGCGGCCTCGTCGAAGCGGAAGTTGTGCCGCCGGGGCAGCTCGCGAAAGTGTCGGCAGAGCTCCTGCTCCTGCAACGAGATGTACATGGTATTGTATTGTATTGTATCGTATCGTGGGCGCGCCTCGAGGTGGGATGGCGGGGTCCAAGTCGCGTAGTGGGTGTAAGTGGTGGACGTCGCAGAATGTACCGTTGTTTGCTGTTGAAGTGGAAGGTGGACCGGCCACTGTTGGTGTTTGTCGATGGCGTGCGCCTCGGAGAAAAGGCGTTGGTGTTGGAGGACAAAGTTCAAGCTATGTCATAGGCAGAGGCAGAGGCGGGAGGCCGAACAAGGCACGCGCGATCCAAGCCAGTTACTACACAGGTAAAGGTCAAGATTACTGTTTGCTTACTCTCTGAGTGTGGTCGTAGACTAGTATTGTTACATTTATGAAGTAAGATTTTAATCACATGCGATGAGAGCGTTTGACTTCACCGCCTCACCACGTCAAACCTCACATAATGCACCACAAAGCCGCTACTTGTAGTTTGGGCTGTAGCAATCTTGATGCACACGAGCATAGAAACATCCCGTCGCATTCCGCAAGAGACTGTGGTGTGGGTATGGCTTCAAGTTCAGCACCTTGCTCTCACTCTGTTGTTCCGCAGCTCTAGAGTACACCTGAATATACAGCCTCCGCCTCCAAGCACTTTGTCGTATCTGTATACCCTGCTTCCTGCAATCGCCTGCTACTCTTCTACTCGTCGTCCTCGGCCGCCTCCATGTACCGCTGCTTGATGTCCTTCCATTGACGCTGCCCGTCGCATTAGCGCATGCCGTATAAAAGCCCAAACATATACGTACGCCCTTGTTGGCTACGTTCCAAATCTTCTCTGATCCGGTGTCGAAGGCTCTGTCGCTCTAATTCAGTATCCTCTCCATGCCTCTCTCCTACTGTGGTTCAACGTACAGCTGCATGCCGAAGGCCGCGCCAAAGACGGTGAACAGCATGGTCGTGTTGCTGCGGAGGACCGCACTGCAATGGGGGGTCAGTACTGGCGTTGGACGATCGAGGGCTTTGCGCAAGGGGATTCGTACTTGTAGACGGTGCCGAGCATCTGCGCATCTCTGTTAGCAGCGGCGGATGCAGTGGCTTCAATGGACCTACACTGGCTACTCTGGGTGTATGAATTTGGACTGTCGGGGGTCTCGCGGCGAGATGGAAGTGCTGGCGGTGATGTCGCTGGTTCGTGAGGTTGCTGGTGCTGGACAAGATTGAGGCCGGCGAAATGCGGGAGTGCTAATTCGCTGGCGCTCCTTCCGCCTCGAGAGCCTCAACCTCGCAGCACGAGCGCCATTTACCCCACCAACCTCAACTTACAGCAAAGAGCGCTGATACCTGCCGGGTGGCTCCCTGCGCGTGCGGGATTGGTCTTGGAATACTCTCGTTACATTGGAAAGATTGGTGCTTCTCAATTGGCAGGAGACATTGCGGCGCACCGTAGTCCTGGTCAACGCCTATTCCCTCGACATCTACGAAACCTTCACGCATATAAAAAAAACCCACTACACCCGTCACCATGCCGACCGTAGAGACACCAGCAGGAGTCTCGCGCGCAGGCATCGCCACCTCAGCAAGCGGAGAGCGCCACATCCCCTCCTCAGTCCGCGCCGACGGCACCATGCGCAAGGAAATCAGAGTACGCCCCGGCTACCGCCCACCCGAAGACGTCGAGCTGTACAAGAACCGCACCGCCGAGGGTTTTCGCAACCGAGGAAAAGCCGGTGTTCCTGGCGCCGAGAACTTGAAGTCCGAGGACGACCCTTCCAAGCTCACTGCAGCTGCGAATAAGAACGCGAAGCGTAGGGAAGCAAGGAAGAAGGCGGCCGCAGCGACATCGGAAGGGAAGGCCGATGAAGAGAAGAAGCCCAGCGAGGACAAGACCACCGACGAGAAAGAGGAGGTGGACCAGCCGGTGACCGAGCCAGAGAAGCCCAAGGACCCAGCAGCCGAGAAAGAGAAGGAAGCGAAGAAGCTCATGAAGAAACTGCGACAGGCCAAGGAACTCAAGGACAAGAAAGAAAAGGGCGACAAGCTGCTGCCAGAGCAGTTCGAAAAGGTCATCAAGATCAACGAACTCATCCGCCAGCTCGAGACGCTGGGATTCGATGCACAGGGCGACAAGAAGCCAGAGACCTGAGAGCCCAAAACGTGTTCCTACAAGATTAAATCCAACTGCAGCATTACCCGTCTGAATTGAATACTTCGAGACGAATCACGTACGGCACCGTCGAGACCGAGCACCCACGGAACCTGTCGTTGACCCATGTTAGGATGAAAAGCGAGGAATTGCAGTTGCCGGTTGCTATCTCGCCATTACTGCGCATACTCCATTACGCCAGAAGACACAAAGCCTCGATCGTCGAGCCCTTGCGCAAGTTGGATAGATGTCGAGGCCTTGGCCAACAAGAGTTATGCTTGGGTGTTGAAGACGCGAAAGAGGCTAGACTTGAGTACCTGTCGCTTCGCAGCAGCACGTAGGAGAATAAAAGTTTGATCAAGCTTTCACAACCCCATCGTGTGTTTTATTTCCACTGCTCGAAATGTTATCACCTGGCGAAGCTTTTACGGTTGAAAGAGAGGGCATCACAGAGTCAGCAGAAAATGCGAACATGTTGCAGAGACTTAATTGATTAGTAAAAGTAACACAGTCTGATAGCTTACAAGAGGAGTACGACGCGAAGAGCAACAAACACCTCCAACCCCCTCCACGCGGCCAATCACTGGGTATATCGGACACGGAACCAAACATAGGGAACGATCATCACCGACAATAACACACTCTCCGTCGCAATATCCTCACAGCGTACACGATCCTCCGTCTCGCCATCCATCCCCCCATCCCCGCCATCATCCTGCCCATCCATCAACGTCTTCCGGCGAACGTGACCCACCCACTAGGCAGAGCCCACATCGCTTCCGTTCCTGAGATGCATCCCAAATTTCTTGGGGTCGTAGTTCTCGCCGTTGCTAGGCATCTGCGCCAGCCAGCTCGGCGGCTGCATACCCGTCTGGTCATGAATGGTGCTGAGCAGAGGCGGCAGGCTTTGGAAGAGGTTGCGAATAGGTGCTGTAGGGTCGGCGACGCCATCGGCTTGCGAGCCGGTGTTCCAGACGTTGATTTTTGGCTGGAGGCCCTTGATGGCGTGCGCGTTTGCGTCTGCGAGGCGCTCGTAGGTTCCGTTTGTGAGCATGAGGTATTGCATCTGCGGGATCTGGTTAGTATGTGATTTGGAAACGGAAACAGACTGGGAACTTACAAGACCGGCTGGTCCACCAAGCACTTTGGCCATTTCTCCGTATGCTTTCGCCATGGCAGTCAGACCCTGAGCCTCAGCCTGCTGCGCAATGAGCTGAGCCTGAGCATCACGCTCTTTCTTGAAGTATTCCGCTTCAGCCTGACGCTTGGTGACGAGGAAATGAGCTTCTGCCTCGCGCTCCTTCGCTGCGTAATCCGCCTCAGCGTCTTTCGTGGTCCTGAACGCCGCTGCCTCAGCATCAGCTTGCTCGCTGAATTTCTTGCCCTCTGCCTTCTTCTCCTGGGCGTACAGATCAGCGTCTGCTTTCTGCTGGCTCGATTCCTTCTCAATCTTCGCTTGCACGACTTTCGTAGCACGCAGGCGCTCCAACTCCATGAGCGCGCGCTTCTTTTCGACATCAGTGTTGAGCTCCGCATCGCGTCGCTCGGCCTCGCGCTTAGCATTGATGCGCGCAATGTTCAGATCGTTACCAATCTGGATCTCCTTGTTCGTAAGCTTGGCGTCTGCAGCAGCCTTCTCTGCTTTGCGCTCCGTTTCGAGGACAGCGGTCGCGGCATGGATCTTGGCGACTTCCTGCTTGGTTTTGCCTTGTTTCTCGGACTCGCCGACTTCTCCGCGCATGCGGGCGTCGGCGACGTCGACTTTAGCTTGGTTGAGAGCGCCTTCGTGCGCTTTGCGGGAGAGGAAGGCGAAGTACTCTGAGCCGGGAGTGTCTTGGAGCTCCTTCACGTTGGCATTGTAGATGCGGAGACCTGGACGGAGTTAGTGTCTGCCTTCGTCGGTGGAGATTAGCGTGACCGTACCAAACTGGTCGAGTTCAGATTGCACCGACTGAATGACCTTGTCCTTGAATACCTTTCGTTCGCGGAACAGCTCTTCCATAGTCATGTTGGAGACGATACTCCGCGTCTCGCCTTCAATGATGCCTTTGACGATCTCCTGAACGTGGTTGCGACCAGTCGCAACGGTGATAGCACCCTTGGTGGCTGTGGGAGGAGGACGCCCATCGGACTCGCCAGTAAGCAGTACGGCGTACTTCTCAAGCGCTTCCATGCTATCTGCAGGACCGATGGTAAAGACGGCCGGGAGGGCGAACTGCAGTTTTTCAATAGCTGCGAGAGTTGTAGGTACGAAGTTAGTGTATGTCTCACATGGACTTCGTACATGAATACTTACTCATCGCCTGGATACCCATACTGAAGTCGAACGGTGTGATCGATATCTTTGACACTTTCTGGAAGGGATATACAAAGGCCTATCGAGATTAGTACTTGGTTTCCATGATGAATTCGAACAGCTGCTGTACCTTCTTCTTGATAAGCACCTTCTCGATTCCTACACCCGTTACAACGAGGTAGGAATTCGGCTCGGCTACGTGGTACCACACCATCTTGGCGGCTGAGATATTGTTCGAGGGATGTTGGAGTAATGATAGGACGGTACAGCTCGGATGCGTTCAAGCAATGACTGAGCAGTGGTGAGAGTGTTGGCGTTGTGTGGGGTAAAAGGGAGGCCGTCGGATGCCTAAGTAATTCTTGCAAAATGCGCGCAATTCAGCGTAGTGCGGCAATGTCAACTTGCTCATTCAACTGGTACTGATCCAATCTTGAGGCAGTAGCGATTGTGACGGTGTACAAAACACGGAGACATCGTGGTACCTTTATACATGCTCGAAAATTGGAACGCCTGCATCATACTTTCCATACATTCAAACAAAGCCTCAGACATAAGTTTGGCTGGTGGCGTTTCCTGGCTTGGTGTTCATGATAGTGAATGCACGCGCCGCTAGCTAACTGGAAGGAGCTAGTTTCGCGCGGCAATTCAGCCTCGTAATGCACAGCCACCTCATTGTGCTCTGCATGTGATCACATACTGGGCGCCGGTACATGCAGGGAAGCTTGACATTCTAGAAGAATATGGGTCTCACCCGGTGTACTAAACGGTCGATCGGCGCTGCGCTGCTTACCGGTACCCAGTTGTTACCGGTCAAGAATAGCAGAGGAAGGCACGGCTTTTAAGAAGGAATGAGCAGTAGTATAAGCAGCAGGAACAGTAAGACTGCAGGTCTGCTCTGAAAATACCTCGCTGGAGACATTTTTTACTACACCTGATCTTTCCCTACGTTCGTATCCTACTCTCTCACCATTGTCCAGTCATTCACGCCAAGCTTTTCGGCCCGGCAGCTCCCACTAACACCCGTTGTTGGATACCTTCTCACGCTAATCATCGCATCGAAACCAAGACTGGTTGTATCACGGGACCACAAAGGTCAATTCGAGTTGGTTATGACCTCAGCCGCAAGGCTGAATGAGGCAGACTCGAGGGAAAGCATCTAGGTACTTTGACGCCCAACTTTCCCCTTGCCGAGATCCGTTATCACGCCTGGATCATTGCTTGAGGTTTGCCACTGCTAGCAGACATCGTCCAGAGGGTTGAGGCAGGATCCATTCTAGAACGACCACTTCGATCAAGCATCCTCCTCGAATTTGAAAGAGTTTCACCAACCACGACAGCTCGCTATGATGTCTCATCACGACAAAGGCGACAGTCCACCTTCTTACACAGACTCACTGGCGCACCAACAACCACCTCATGACGCGCAGACCTACTCGCCCTCTCCTTCCCGAACCCAGCCCTTTCTAGCACAGCTCTCACAGACCCGGACATCGCACATCCACTCCATGATCGCCAATCACATCCTCCCCATCATCGAGCACCAAGCAAGCTTCGGTATCGCACAAACTACCATCGCCTTGCTACCGTCAGACATACCACTGCCGGCCGTAGAAGAAAAACCCGAGTTCAGTTTCGACAACGCAGACACTAAGCCCGTCGAGGTGATAGGATTTTCGAACGAGGAGGAGCCGAAGATAGTTAGGCTGGAGGGACAAATGAATCGCACTGAGTTCTGGAGGGTGCAGGCTGTGGTTGACGAGCTGGAAGCGGTACTGGGAGACCGGCTGAATGAGAGTGAGGTCTTGAGGAGCGCGGATAGTCCTATGCGTGATGGTGCGCGGGGGTTGAAAAGACAGAGGCAACCGAGACGAAGTTCCTTCAACAGGATAATGCCGTCAACGGGACCGGAGCAACGATCCCCAAGTGGAAATCCAGAAGTAGGCGTGAGGCGCACAGAGAGTAGCGCGGGAACGGTGCTTGTCAACGCGAGGCTAGAGGAGATACGTTTGAGAACAGTCAATGAGTTTGGGCTCTACGACACAATATCAAGGCAATGCGTTATCGTCAAGGTGGATGCGAAATGTTGACCAGCATAAAAAGGGCTAAGAAGTGGGCCACGAGTGGCAAAATGCATACAATACCCTCCTGAAACGAGCAGCGAACGACTCAAGCTCCTAAACGCCATGCAATGCTTGTCGAACGTAAACGTAAATGCATCTCAAGTACTCCAAAACACCATGCTAGAAGAGAAAACAACAGTGACATCCTCCGTAAGTCAGAAATCGTAAGCACCGACCGAAGTCAGACCCATCCTCATATTCTCGACAGTCTTCCCGCCTACGCCTTTTAGCATTGCTAGGCTTCCCAAGTCGAAGATCTCGGCGTCGTCCATGTCGATTAGGCAGCTGACGATGCCATCTGCCTTCTTCGCGCCTACACCCTTGAGAGCTTTGATCTGGTTGATGTCTCGCGAGTTGATGATAGTCAAGAGATGCTTCGTGCGCGGTGTTTGTTCGCCTGTGTGGGTTGTGTCTGCTTCGTCTCGGAAAATGGGCAGTTTCTTGGTCGACTTTTTGGATTTTCGAGCAGCTTTGGTTTTGTAGTGGAAGCTGTCATCTGATGCGTACGAGGCGTCGTGATCAGATTCGGCGGGCGGTGCGAATTCGTCTTCATATTCTGTATCTCGTAGGTAGGCGGGCTTAGGTTTCGATGATTTCTCCTTGGCTACCAAGGGGGCCATGAGATTGGATGCTGGTGCAGGTGCTGAAATGTGCTTTGCCGGAAAGGAATTATCCTCCTTGCTCGCTCGTATTCGGTCCTCGAGGCTCTTCATCTTCGCTTCCAGCTTCGTGTTGCCAGGAAAGAAAGGTTGTGCTAACCTGAACATCCTCAAGGCACTGGCATCCTCCCCCCGAATGTTGTGTTGTTTTGCCATCAAAAGGAACTGGAGACCCTCCGATTTGCCGTCCTCGTCTTTGGCGTCGATACGGTTCTCTAGGTCGTCAAGTCGCTTCTGCAGTTCTGCCGATAACGCTGGTGCTGCGGTTCCGGCATCCTGCAAAGCCTTCTCGGCGAGCTTCTCGTCTATCCTTTGGGCAATGAGAGCTTCGATGGACGCCTTCGTCATCGTTGGCTCCGCGTTTCGTATCCTCGAGGTACCATCTGTTGTCCGGAATGCCTTTGTAGGCCGAGATGCGAATGTGCTGCTCGGTTCCGCTGCTCGCTTCTGTCCCTCCGTTCGACGAATCGCTTGGTTCTGTGATGGCATATTAGAGCTGCGAGGCGCCGATTTGCGGGCATCGGAGTATACAGAGAAGGCCTTGATGGGCTTATCCCCTTTCTTCTGCTTCTCCGGCTCCGGCAGATTCACGTTGTGCGCCGCTGCCAATGGCCGCAAGGGCTGTCGAGTGATGTTCGCGCCTCCGATACTACTTGTTGCAAGCGGCTTGACCATGGTACGGAAGACTGGATCATTCTCAACTTCGGCTATCTCGATTTTCTTGGTCCGGCTCGCAAAGTTGAGCGAGCTTATTGTGTCCAGGTGGTATGCTCGTGTGGGCGCGAGATTTAGGATCATAACCGTCAAGCCCTTGTTTTGCCCCAGCGACAAGATCCTTGTCATCTTCGACTCGCGATACGGAATTCTGCTCTGTCGCTTATTCATGGCTTCGACGCATTGGGCGAGCACGAACAGCGATTTGTTGATGGCCGAGCTCTCCACTAGACGCTCCTTGTTGTTGTCCGTACGGCGATTGTCTTCGGAGCCTGCAAGATCTATGCAGGAGGCGCGGCTGATCTGGATCGTGGTTTCGGTGGTTTGGGTAATCTTGACACAGAGGACGGCGTGAGAGCGTGACGAGTGAGCATTGAGCTAGAAGCGGTCAGTAGCGATACCGTGTCGTCCCAACAAGATGCCCACCTTTGTTGCCGATGTGGAGCGATTCATGTTCGCCTGATCGTACAGCTGCTCGAACTCTTTCAAGGTTGTGCACGGCTTCTCGGTCAAGCCGACGACGACAGTCTTCCCGTGGTTGTCGCGGATAGGCAGTCCTGAAGGCGTGCGCTTCTCTGGCGGCTCAAACAGGTCGTACACGCGATCACAGTAGATCTCGAAGTATTCTAGAGCCACCTCCACCTGCGTCTCGCCCGCCGAGTCCTTCTCGATCTTCTTACATCGTCGATAGATAGCGCTCAACAGTCGGGGGATGACGCCACGGTCTGCCAGCGACTTTCCGCCGCGCATCGTGTGTGTCTTACCGGTGCCCGTGCAGCCGTGCGCGAAGATGGAAAGGTCGAGGCCATTGAAGAGCTGCTTCACCGTCGGCGCGATCTCTGCATCGAAAAGCTGCTGTTGCGTCGCGTCCTGCTCGTAGACAGAGCTGAATTGGAAGCTGAAGGATTCGGCATCGTTCTTCGGACTGGGCAGTCTGACTACTGTCGCGGTCTTTTCGCCATCGATGGTCTCTGCGCTGACGATGGTGTCCTTGTCGAGCTCGTTCTTGAGCAGCGGCCTGAGCCGAGCAACCACACGAACGGACATGGTGGGTGTCGACGGAAGTGGATGTCGAGGAGGAGGTAGAGATGCACAAAAAACTAAGTCTACAGAGAAAAGAATGCTGGCCTACCGTGACGTCGAGATCTCTGCAATGCCAGAGGCCAATCCTTGGTGGACCGTGTTTGCTTTCCTGGCACTCGCTTGTCGCCATAGCAACCCCCAGGAGCTGCGAGCATCTTCACGATGAGATCGGAGCATCGGCGTATGGTCTCCAAATATCAACCGCGAAGCTTCCATTTTAACATGCTCGGGTCCTCAAACCGCATATTGCGCGTCACCAGAAGGATTAATCCGGCCCACGAGCGGTCGCGGCAGCGCCCTTCCAACCCACCATGGCCTTGAGTAGAACACGCGACCTCGCCAAGAGATTCCGCAAAAGACCCAATCTTCGTATGGACCTATTTATGGCGCGTCGACTATGTGGATTTGAACACTTTGATTCTCGAGAGTGGTCAGGTCAATGTTTTGCAAGGCGAGCCGCCACGAGAACTTTGCATGTTCCCAGCTTCCGTCCAATGATTGGCTAGCGATGAAGCTGTGTTTCGAAGTGGACGTCCATCGACCACTCATCTCACTGCACACGAGATGCTCCCAGAACAAATCAGTGACACGTCCAGATTGCAGTCCTCTGCGACAATGCTAGTCCAGTGCTCGACCATGTTCTATTCCGAAGTCAAACTGTGCTCGCAGCGGCTAATGGAGCTTCAAAACCAAATGCTGGTTCGGATGCATTGAATCCTCCACGGTACACGCCTCAACGTCTAGACTTGACGTTTGCTTGACACGCACGATTTCTTTCTCTTTTTCCTTGTTGTCTTTTCTTGTAGCGTGTTTCTTCTCGTCGATCGTTTCTCTCATAGTCGTTCTGTTTCTCGGTCTCTTTCTCGTTGTGTTTTGCTATCTTCGTTTCCATCTCGAACCGCGCGTCTGTTCTTCTGTCGTTCCAAATTTATTTCTGTTCTAGTCTCGGGCCTCTTGACGATGTCCCTTTTTACTTCCATATTGCTGCTGGCAGCTTACGCTTCGCCGACAATCGCAGGACCGGTCCCCCAGCACGACAAACGGCAACTGTAAGCTGAACCCATGGTATCGTTGTATGTACTTTACTGACTATTTCCAGCTTCGCCAACACCACGTCGATAGCCATAAATACATCTAATTCCGTGTCCGAGTCGTCTGCAATGACCGTATCGACCACCTCAAGCATTGTCAGCGACACATTACAACAGACCTCTAGTCCAACCATATCGTCTCCAATCGGACAACGAGTCAATGCGGACACTGCACTCGTTGTTGAACCCATACAAAAGACGGTCATTACTCGCGTCAACCCTCCGATAACATTTCTTAATCCTGACGGCAAGCCAATCGCGTCCCAGCCAGCCGAGACGGTTCTGATAACGTCCTACTTCACCCCTTCGCCGGCCCCTGTCGCTTCTTCCTCTACCTCAACTCCTTCGAGCACCTTGATTTTGTCTTCGCCTACGCCTCCGTCCAATCAAGGATCGTCCGCATTGCAGAAGACCAGCTCCCTCCAGTCTTCAAGCAGTACTCCCTCTCTACCAGCAAGCTCCGTTGCAGCCGTGGAAAGTGGCCCCCTCAATATAACGAGTATCCCGTCCTTCACGTACACACCACAAGACAGCATCTCAGTGCCACCAGCCGGTTCCCTAACACCACTTGTGACCAGTAAGGTCGCGACCGGCAATGCTACAGGTCTACCAGGATTCGTTCACCCGAGCCATGTGTCTCGAAGCGCGAACCCACTTCTGAGCTCGGCCGCTGTAGGAAGTTCGATTGTGACCAGCTCTACAGCACTGGTCTCATCAGCGACACCTGCGCCTGGAGCGTCCAACTCCAGCAAGTCGCCCCTAGACGATGCGCGAGCAACAGCCAGTCCCATCGCCACCGATACGAGAAGCCGCGTGGTCATCACCAAGACCCTATACACGACCATATACCCTTCCTCAAAGGCCCCCCAAGTCCCCAGTCTAACGCCATCCCTAGGCACGGAACTTGCGGCCGCATCCACCTCAGTCCAAGGTCAGCAATCAGCAAGTCCACCAGCTGCAGCCTCGCCGTCACCTCTCGCACCACCGCCTGTCGTCATTGTTACCCAGTATACCACAATCACTCCTTTGCCATCTGTACAGCCCTCGCAAGTCCCAGATGTGCCCAACACAACGGTAGTCCCATCGGCTTCCTCGATTTTATCCACGAAATCTGTACTATCGGTCGAGCCATCTTCATCCACGTCCATAGCTCCGAGTCCCGCTCCCTCGCCGTCAGAAGTGCCACCAAGTCCATCCTCAAAATCACCAGAACTTTCTTCCTCGGCCGCACCATCCCTGCCACCATCAAGTGTTTCATCATCGACGACGCCTCCACCCGCCGCATCCTCCACGACGTCGGATGGTCCACTGGTTATTTCGCCGATTGCGCCGAGTCAGATCTTTACGGTTACGGTGACGACGACGCAGAGGGAGACTGTTACGGAGACGGCGACGGTGAGTGTTACTGTGAGGGCCTAGGTGTAGTGGATGGGAAGGCTTGGTGGGGTGGGAAGGAGGGGAGAGAATGTAATATGATACCCAGAAATGAAAGTCGGCGTGTTGATACTTGCTCGGGCCTTTTGTATGCAAATTGTAATTAGCACAAAAAATATTAGAATGATTGTCGTACGTCTCTAAGCTGCGAATGGAGCAAGCGAAGAGATGATGTGCTGCACATAAGCACCACAAACGGGATGACCAAGATGTTACAGAGGAAACAAGTAAGAACTGGTCATTCAGCTGCCCATGATTTCGGCTGGTGATTGTAGCATGTCGTACGTGTCATTAGACTACTCAAATGTACCTGGTATCCAAACACTCATATCCAGCACGATTGAACGAGCCCAACAAGGCGTACGATGCGAACTCATCGTCCGAAGAGACATACAAGGCATCTAATACCCGCTCTGCTCGCGCCTCCCATCCCCATCCGTACCACCCTCATCATCATCCCTACTTGCCTTTGCCCCACCAGCCGCATCCTGAATACCCTGCGCATCACCCCTCAATTTCTCAAAGTACGCCTTGACGTCTTCCGCACCAACAGCCTGACCGCTCTCCGCAAACGGCTTGAGAAACGCAGCGACCTTGTCTTTCAAGTGTGCATATGCCATCGCTCCCTGGATAGCCTGTACGCGATCCATATTGTTGAACGCTGCTTCGCCACGATCAAGAATCGAGCCTGTGCCTGCTGAATGTGCGCCGTCGTCGCCGTCTTCGGACACGGGAGGCTCGTATGTGTCTTCTTCTTCTAGCAGCTGGGAATGAGCTTTGAGATGTGGGAAGCACGAGCCACAGCGGCAGAGATGGTCGCGGAAGTCGGGCTTGAGGAAGAGAGAAAAGCGTGTGGTTTCGGCCTGCGCTGGGAGAGGAGGTAGTGTGGCGTACTTGCAGGTTGAGGTATCTGCTAGCTTCTTTGGGGTTATAGGAAGAGTCATGGTGTCTTCTGGAATGCTGGAGAGGGCGCTGGGATCTTCGGACTTCTGGCGCTTAGCCTGGGCTGGGGCTGCTAGCAGATTTGAAGATTCGTCTTCATCGTCGTCAGAGGCTTTGCGCTTCTTGGACTCGCCGTTGGCGAGATCTGTTTTTGGTGCCGTGACAGGTGTTGGAGCATTGTTGAGAGTCTTGTCGAGATAGACTGGCGGGAGGAAACCATCAGATCCAGCGTACTTCTTGATCCAGGAATTGGCCTGGAGACACTTGTGACAGATGAAGTGGTCAAAGTCATCCTCGTCAGGGAAGCCTGGAGGAAGAGGTGGCTCGTCGTCTTCCACGTCTGCTTCTGCCGCCACATCGTTGCCATCTATGCCCGTGCCGTTTGCTACTGCCGCGTCGATAGTATCAGTGATGGTTTGTGGAACCGTGTGAGAGTGGCCATTTGTCTCTCCGTTAGTCGCAGGCTCGGCTCCATTCACTGTGTCCGAAGGAATTTGCCCAGCAGCGCCGTTTGTTTCTGCTGCTTTTGGCTTCTCTGTCATCTTTGCATACTCCTCGCGAGTGTACCCCACTAGACACTCAGGATGCCACCAGTCCTCGCCACATCCTCCATCCTCAACAGTGCCCAGGCCGAGACACTGGAACATGGTGCCCTTCTCCTGCTGTGGGTCATAGTCCTCTTCGCAGCCACAGAACCTGTTCCGGAAGTTCTGGTTGTATTTGTTGCTCATTGCCGGCTCCTCTCCGGTCACGCCCCTCTTCTGTCCAGTCGACGCATTGAGTCGGAGTGTGCAGGGCGATGATTCTGGCATGCGAGCTGTGCCGCAGTCGCAGACGAAGTCACGCTTGTTGAAAAGCTCGACGAGAGTATGCTCGCCATGGCATGATATCGAGCATGAGTAGCAGACTGCTGCGGGCGTGTGCGAGTCGGAGGGAGCGGTGGGAGGCGGGTTACAGGTGAGACAGGCGTACAGGTTCTGGCGGAGAGGACCGAGGTCACGCGTGCACGTGTCAAATTGCTGTGGACTGTCAGATGGAGACACATGGTGTAGGAGCGGGCACTGACGTATGGGAGAGCCTCACGTGCTTCGGCTTCCAGGCTGAGCTGTTCTTTGATGAACCTATTCCGTTGCGTCAGCATGTTTTGATACAGTCGTCTTCTTCCATTACTTACTCAGCTGCCGTCTGCGAGCTCTCGGATGCCTGCGAAATGCTGTTGGCGCGCGGCTTCGAGGCACCGGCCGCAGCTTGGAGAGCGTCCATAGTGGTGTTGTAGTAGATGTGTGAGAGAAAATATGGGTACAAAGTGAATGGTAAGACAGCGCTCGATGTCTAATTCCAAAAAAGGTGCAAACTACTGAAGAACAAATTCTTTGGTGATTCGATGCTGTTGTCGCAAGTCCAAGTCGTGTAGTCCCCAAACGCGCGATGCGTACGGCAGTGATTGGCTGAGCCCAAAACCACTTAACGCGTCGACGCGATACTTTCGTGTCTACTCTCTTTCCGACCCCCCACTCCCCGCCCCGATCGCTGCTTGAACCCTTTGCCCTCACAATCGCCCGCCTTCCTGCAAAATCAGTCTTGCGTGTTCGAGTAGTATGAGGTACGTGCATCTGCGGCCCGCACAGACAAAACAGCGAGCCCATCCTCACCCCCAGTTCGAGACTCTAACACGGCGCAGCTCACCACTACGATCCAACATGTCGTCCGCCAATCGAGGTCCCGGCCCCAGCAGGGGAGGCAACAAGCGCACGAGAGACGATGCAGACCTGCCGTCATCAGCGGCCCATCCGCCTTCCAGCCGTACGTTTGAGACAATCAACATGCGTGATAAACAACTAACAACACCAAGCTATGGCCTCGTCGCCGCCAATGCTGCCTAACGACGACGAAGCAGACATCCTGGACGACGACGATCTGATGCGCGACGTCGATGACCTAGACGAGGACGCTGAAGAAGCAGAAGGCATCGACCTTTTCGCAGACGACTTTGAGAACGATTATCACGCGCGTGAGAATGATGCCTACGAAGGCGAGGGCATCGATGACGAAGGCGACTACGATGAGCTCGACCCTGCACAAAGACGGGAGCTCGACAAGCGCCTCAATCGGCGTGACGTGGAAGCCAGGCGCCGCATGCCTGCCGCCTTCTTGCCGGACGAAGACGAACAGGATGGTCTGGCTGAGCTCAGGAACCGTCGCCGTCCGAGGAGACACCGATACGACGAGGAAGACGACATGGACATGGGCGACGACATCATGGACGAGGAGCTATCACTCGAAGCACTCACGGATGTCAAGGCAAACACATTGACCGACTGGGTTGCACAGGCTAGAGTCGCCAAGACAATTGCGCGCGAGTTCAAGTCATTCTTGACAGAGTATACCGACGAGCAGGGAACATCTGTCTACGGAACCCGCATTCGAACGCTCGGAGAGGTCAACGCTGAGTCGCTGGAGGTTTCTTTCGATCACCTTGCCGAGCAGAAAGCCACACTGGCCTTTTGGCTGGCGAACACACCTACCGAAATGCTGAAGATCTTCGATCAAGTGGCCATGGATGTGGTACTTCTGCACTACCCCGACTATGAGCGTATCCACGCTGAGATCCACGTTCGCATTACGGATGTCCCCGTTCAGTACACTCTGCGCCAGCTGCGCCAGTCGCACCTGAACAGCTTGGTGCGAGTGAGTGGTGTCGTCACCCGCCGAAGTGGTGTCTTCCCTCAGCTCAAATACGTCAAGTTTGACTGCACAAAGTGCGGTACCACGTTAGGGCCATTCCACCAAGACTCAAATGTCGAAGTCAAGATCTCTTTCTGCCAGAATTGCCAATCGCGCGGTCCTTTTACAGTCAACTCGGAGCGCACGGTTTACCGCAACTATCAGAAACTCACACTTCAAGAGTCTCCTGGTACCGTGCCTGCCGGTCGTCTCCCTCGGCACCGAGAAGTCATCCTTCTATGGGACTTGATCGACTCAGCCAAGCCAGGTGAGGAGATTGAGGTGACCGGTATCTACCGCAACAACTACGATGCTGCGTTGAACAACAAGAACGGCTTCCCTGTCTTCGCTACCATCCTTGAAGCGAACTATGTTGTCAAATCCCACGACCAGCTGGCTGGTTTCCGGTTGACAGAGGAAGACGAGCAGCAAATCCGAAAGCTGTCTAAGGATCCCAAGATTGTCGATAAGATCATCAATTCGATCGCCCCCAACATTTACGGACACACAGACATCAAGACTGCCGTGGCGCTGTCACTCTTCGGTGGCGTTAGTAAAGAGGCGCCTGGGCGTCACTCCATTCGTGGCGACATCAACGTCCTTCTTCTGGGAGACCCTGGTACCGCCAAGTCGCAAGTCTTGAAGTTCGTCGAGAAGACGGCACATCGCGCTGTATTTGCCACTGGTCAAGGTGCCTCCGCAGTCGGTCTCACAGCCTCCGTTCGTCGAGACCCCATGACCAGCGAGTGGACATTGGAGGGCGGAGCGTTGGTGCTGGCTGACAAAGGAACTTGCCTGATTGACGAGTTTGACAAGATGAACGACCAGGATCGTACTTCAATTCACGAGGCCATGGAACAGCAGACGATCTCTATCTCAAAAGCCGGCATTGTCACTACTCTGCAAGCTCGCTGTGCCATCGTGGCCGCAGCCAACCCCATTGGTGGACGCTACAACTCGACCATACCATTTTCACAGAATGTCGAGCTCACGGAACCTATCCTGTCTCGTTTCGATATTCTCTGTGTTGTGCGCGACACGGTCGACCCAGTCGAGGACGAGCGACTGGCAAAGTTCGTCGTGAAATCACACAGCCGAGCACATCCTTTGGTCAACTCGGCATATGGATACTCCGACAAGTCTAAGGAGACCCAGGATGGCGAAGACGAAGATGGTATGGAGGTCGATGGAGATGCACCAACCAAGGAGGGCGACATCCCTCAGGAGCTCCTCAGGAAGTACATTCTGTATGCACGCGAGAAGTGCAGGCCCAAGCTGTACCAAATCGACCAAGACAAGGTCGCTCGACTTTTCGCAGACATGCGCAAAGAGTCGATGGCAACTGGAGCCTACCCGATCACTGTAAGTGTTCCGTAAATTCAATGATCGAGAGAATATGCTAACACGCAATAGGTTCGTCATCTTGAGGCCATCATGCGTATTGCCGAGTCTTTCTGTAAGATGCGTCTGTCAGAGTACTGCTCTGCACTAGACATTGACCGCGCCATTGCAATCACCATCGACTCCTTCATTGGTTCTCAGAAGGTCAGCGCAAAGAAGGCTCTCGCGAGGACGTTCGCCAAGTACACGCTCAACAGGCCTGGTGCTGTGCGAGCACCTGCTCGTGCAGGCCGACAAGCGCAAAGAGCCGCTGCATAGACAAGACAGCATTGGGCGCTTGTGTATGAATTGGATGTGTACATTGAAGGGTTAGGACGGCATGCATGATACCAAACGAGGCAACGAACGGTCGGGATAGATAGACGCAATGATTGTTGCCATGGCAAGCATTCACTGAATTTGATGGACCGTACAGGCGGTGCGACATGCCATGCAGCCACTCTATGATGTGTGACCATAACACCACAAAGCTTCCTCGTACGATCACCCCAACAGTTGAGCGACCCCAATGCACAGACGATTGTGGCTAGATAAACCTGCAGAGTATGAGTCACTTAGATACATCTGTCTACTGCACGCTGTCGATGCCAATTTGAGGACGGCAGGTGCTGCCGACAGCCACTTCCCATGCATCCGAGACGCCGCGCACAAACAACATCTTGACCCCACACCGCATCTCAACACGATGCTCACTCAGCTCAGCTCATCGACTCAGATCTGAAAAGACAGGTACTGCGCAGTCGACAAACATACTGCAGGCAAAGCGGTGATTCTCGCTTTCCGACTCCTGAGTTCTCGACTTCGTGGGCGGTGGGCGCTGCATGGATACCCATGGCCAAGAGACACGTAGTTCCGACACACCGTTAGATCGCATCCCAGCTGCCCAGCCCACCTGATTTCCACATGCAGCTCTCCGCCGTCATGGGCGAATTACGTCCAGAGCCTAGTCCTGTTTGCTCCGTAGCTTTGCAGCTAGCCAACAAGCTTGTTTTCCAGAAGGAGGGCCTCGCGTGGCGGGATCGCCCGCCTCTTCGTTTAACACCACGCAACCCACACGTCGTTTGCACAACAAATGCTCTGCCCGTGTTCATGTTTGTCAACCGACTCACCAACCCATCGCCAACTTCCGCTTCGTCCCGTGGCTCCTCTGGATGATCGTGACGCGCTGCGCAAAGAGTCTGGGAGGGACGCATATGGATAGAATGGCTTCCGCGTCACTGGAGACGCTCATCACGCTGAGCTCGACGCCGCCCATCCCCGAACGAAGCCCGCGACGGCCATGTGGCTACGAGAAGCCGCTTCCACCGTTGCCTGATGACTTCTTCCGGCTGGAGGCGGAGTTGGTGCCCAAGCCACTCTTCAGTCGATTCCGGACGCGACGGCCATCGAAAGCGATCAACACAGCTGTCGTGGAATATCCATCACCAAGCGCACCTTCACCCATCATTTATCCATCAGACGCTTCGACAGTGGCATCCAATCGATCATCGTTCGTGAGCGTTGCTTCCTCAAGGCCTTCTACAGCCGCGACATCCGTTCTAAGCGAAGGTCCGTCGCGCACATCGTCCTTCACGCGCAGTACGCCGGCGCCTGGATGGTTCGCTCCACTACAGGTCTCGAAACCCCTTCTGAACAGAAGTGCAACGCTGCCATCAAAACGAACCTCCACCGCCACAGCGAGACCTGCACCGCTAACACCGACGTCTGCTTCTCGCTATTCAGGATTTCCATTCGGTCGACCAGAGCCAGGCCCACCTCCACCAAGGACGTCTCCGCAAACATGCTTCTCACCGGAACCCACGTGGCCTCATCCGACGCAGGACAAGAAACCGCATTTCTTCAGAAGCTCAACATTACCACCAAGACCATCCGAGAGGGCCTACATGGATCTTCCGTCTCGTCCATTGTCTGAAATTTGCCATGCGGAAACCCCGATACGAGTCTGCCCACTCAGTCTACCACCTCCACGAACTTCCTCATTGACCTGCTTCTCTCCAGAACCTCTTCTCACGCCGAGAGTCCAAACCACTCCAACCAGGCCATCTCTGAGGAGGAAAGAGACCCCCAGAAAAGACACGCTGCGAAGCTTGAGTGCCAGAGACTCTGATATGTATACCAGGAGGTCACTTGACCTTCCGAGGCCGGTGTCTATGTCCACAAAGGAACCGCCGCGTCCAGTCACCGCCGAGAAAGTCCGGCCCGGGAAGCCCACGAAGTCGCCCTCCAATCTTGGCCAGTACACGTATGTCATGGACGATAAAGGTGTCTTCATCCTCCGAGGATAAACCAGGCAGCCAGGCGTTTTGAGAGATCAATCATCGCATGGAGTTTCAATTGGCGCAATTTAGGTTTCACGAAAGATTTTACGACAGGACACAATCTCGACTTTAATGCCTGTACATCATTCTGGCATTTCAAGAACATCTCGCATAGCAGAGGCACGGAGTTTTTATTGCATTTAAGATACCAAGGTCAGCCGGCGCGCTCATAGACCAAATCTCAACTCTAGCACGGAAAGGCGTACAATATTCAACAGCGCCCATCTTAAGTAATACCATTTCTTCGGCGCTTTCAGTCGAATCACAATTTCACACATTTCTAGCCAAATCAATTGCATGTTGCCTACCATGTGCATGTTCCGCAGAGCCTCAATAGGGCTGACATGGAGACGAAAACGTCGTCCAACTGACCACTTGTATGCGATTGAAGAGAAATTATATAGTAGTCTATATATCAGCCTCAAAGGACCTCACCAATTGGCCTCTCTCTTGCAAATGGTCCTTCACCTGCTTGACCGTATACTCACCTCTATGAAACATCCCTGCGCCCAACGCTGCATCCGTCCTCGTCTGCGCAAAGACCTCTTCAAAGTGTCCCGGATGTCCAGCCCCACTACTCGCAATGACAGGGATCTTAATTGCGTCCTTGACATCGTTGATGAGCTCGAGATCGAAGCCGCTGTTGCTGCCGTCCTTATCGATACAGTTGAGCAGGATCTCGCCGGCGCCCATTGCCTCGACTGCTGTCACAAGCTGCCGCACGTCGAAGTCGCGGCCCTCGCGCCCGCCTTTGATTGTGCATTGGTACCAGCAGTATTCTTCGCCGTTGGGGCCAATGCGGTTGGTCTTGATGGTGTGGTGGGGCGTCGAGTCTGGCGACGAGACGTACACGCGCTTTGGATCTACGCTGATGACGACGGCTTGGTTGCCGTACGCAGCTGAGATGGACTCTATCGCTGTTGTGCCTGACAGTTTGCTGCCGCGCGCATAGTACCCTTCTGCGGCTGTGACGGCATCTGAGCCTATTGAGACCTTGTCTGCACCTGACTTGAAGTACATGGTTGCGATCTCCAGCGCGGAGATCTTGGTGCCGTCTGTATCCACTGTATCGCGTATGCCACCTCCGATCGTCAATGGGACAAATACAGTCTCGCTAGTTCGGCGGAGAATCTCGAGCATGGGGGTGTCGGCAACGGGGCAGTTGCGGAAAGAGGTGATGTTGAGGAATGTGACTTCGTCGGCGCCCTGCTCGTAGTACTTTCGCGCCATGTCGACAGGCTTCCCGAGGTTGCGCACTGCATTGTTCTCGCCTGATTTCTCTCGGACGTCGTACTGATCGCCCTTTGTGACAACGAGATCGCCTTGATCGTTGGTGCGTACATCGAGGCATGCAATGACGCGTCTTGTGAGTCCTTCTTTTGAAGCCGCAGCAGACGGCTTTTCGGGCAGCTTCTGTGACTTCTTTCCATTGAGGAATGCCTTGAGTACGCGCAGACCGGCAGCACCACTCTTCTCAGGGTGGAACTGTGTCGCGAAGATGTTGTCCTTTGCTACTGCGCCAATGAACTCTTGGTCGCCATATCGTGCAGTTGCGACGGCCCAGCCCTCCTTCTCCAGCTTTCCCTCCTCGTATAGTGCTGCATACGAGTGGACATAGTAGTATTTCGAGCTCGGATTCAGTCCGTACAGTGAATCGTCCGCGGCGTGACCAGTTCGCGACGTGTTGGCGCTGTTCCATCCGATGTGTGGCACGCTCTTGTCCTTCGCATCGAATTTCTTCAGCCGAGAGGGTATCACGCCAAGACCTTTGACCTGTGGGTTCTCTTCTGAGCCCTCGAACAGTGCCTGTATGCCCACACATATTCCCATGAACGGCTTCCCAGCCGCCATATGTTCGCGAATCGGCTGTGTGTATCCTGCCTTTTCGAGTTGCGACATGCAATGTCCAAAGTGACCGACGCCAGGAATGATGAGTTTCTAGGGGCGCATCTGCATCAGCACGTGTCAATTGGTGTGCTTACGAGATGTCTTAGGAGAGGCATACATCTGCGGAAGGGACATCGGCCGGTGTCTTTACCCACTCGACAGTGTAGCCCACCTTCTCGATGGCATTGACGAGCGAGCGGACGTTGCCGGCGACATAGTCGAGCAAGTGAACGGTCGGCATTTTCAGGTATCGAATACAACAACAACAGACGAAGGGAACAGAAGTGTAATGTGTACAGTTGGAGTCACTGACCACAAAATTGTTTGGACCCCACCGACCACGGCGTCATTGGATCAATAGTGGGGCAGGCACGACGGGTAAGTTGTGGCGCTAGCATTTAGCGCGCTGGGGCTTCAACTTTTTGGCAGACGATGCCGATGCTCTACAATCCCGCCTACTCGAACCCCACGACCTCTCGCTACACGTGATACACTCGCCATACTGTGCTCTACTACACCACGATTACGTTACTACCGCAAACATGGTGCGAAAGCTTAAGCATCATGAGCAAAAGCTGCTCAAGAAGGTAAGAACGACCCGCCATCTTCGCCATAACCTTCACTCACGCGCCTAGGTCGACTTCAACACGTATAAATCTGACAATGACCACCGGGAAGCGGCCGTAATGCGCCGTTACGCCATCCAAGGCCGCGACGACTACCGCAAGTACAACCAGCTCTGCGGCTCCATGCGCCAACTCGCCCACCGCCTCGCCAACCTCAACCCCTCAGACCCGTTCCGACGAAAGCACGAGGACCTGATGCTGGAGAAGCTGTTCGATCTAGGCGTATTGGGTACGGGTGGTGGCGGTCGAGGAAAGCTGAGCGACGTCGAGCACAAGGTCACAGTCTCTGCCTTTGCGCGGAGGAGACTGCCAGTCATCATGACCAGACTGCGCATGTCAGACCACATACAAGCTGCTATCAAGCTCATCGAGCAGGGCCACGTGAGGGTTGGAACGGATGTCGTAACCGATCCGGCGTTTCTTGTGACGAGGTGAGTAGACTTCTTGGCTTGGAAATCGGCAGGTCTGACCATCAGTAGAAGCATGGAGGATTTTGTAACTTGGGTCGACTCGTCCAAGATCAAGCGCAATATCATGAAGTATCGCGACAAGCTGGACGACTTTGAGCTTGAGGCGCTATGAGATCTTGTTACGACTACACATCCGGCGGCTTTCCAAATACCACAGCATTTTCAGGCGTTACACTTTCCGTCTCTCAAATACAACATCTTTCATCCCCTTCTTGTTGTCGAGCAATTGCTCACCTCCTCAGACGCCACTTTGTGCATGCATGCGCCACGTTGTGATGGATACAGTATCGAATGCGAATTACGATGCTACATGAAAACGTATATTTACCTGGATCAATTGGCGTATGGGGGCACTGCCAAGCGCGGGATGCGAACGTGCGATTCGCTTGCCCTTCACAATTTTGCATCACAATCATGCTGCACTCTTGGCCTTGGACAGGTGGCTGCAGAGGGGCTGCAAAACAAGAAGGCTGCCCCGCAGACCTCGATACATGAACTGATGGAAGACTAACTCAAACAGTTCTCTCCACTCTGTTTCGCACTCACTAATCTTTACAGCTATAACATAGCTTTGTGCTTAACTCGCGATGTCATCAGTGTACAGGAAGGGACTCACAGAGCTGCACACGGGTGTAGGCCCTGGAAACGAGCCTCCAAAGGTCAGGTTAGTCCTTGCCTCCTATTGATTCCCTGGGATATGCATTGATAGACACAGCATCGTTTTCATTCATGGCCTTGGAGGCCATCCTCAAAGGACGTGGACTGCCACCGGCGCGTCCCAAGGCAGCGTCTCGTCAGATCGGCGACAGTCGGACTCCTCAGAAGCGACGGGCCCGATTCGAAAAGGATCGTTATGGAATAAATTCTTCAAGGCTTCCAAGGCTGGTATTGGTGATCGGACGATGTCAATCGCACAATCAACATACTCAATCGATTCTCCATCGGTCGCTGTGTCGCCTCCGGAGTCCAACATTGATCCACTTACTGCGGAGCCTGCTTCAATTTGCAGTCCAGCACTAAGCCCACGAGGACTTTCCTCCAATCCACTGAGTCGCACGCCCTCGAATGTGACTATGCCACTCGCCACGTCATCGTCTAGTAAGAGACCACAGACGTTCTGGCCCCAAGATCTTCTACCGAGCGACATACCAAACGCCAAAATATACACCTATGGATATGACGCAGATGTCGTAAAGAAGCCCTTCACGAAAGAGAGTGACTTGAGCAAAGACAATGAGGCTGACAACGAAGCTGAGCGTTCCACGGAACCAAAGACGAAGTTCAATTTCACGCAACTTGCACATGAATTGTTGGTGGCACTGAACAGAGAGTTGCCAAACGATGTTCCCGTCATTCTATGTGCGCACAGCTTAGGAGGTGTATTAACGAAAAGGGTTCGTAATCATTCATCAGCTGCAAACTTTGACTGTCCCTTGCCGATGTAACACAAGGCTGACGACAACACAGGCTCTTTGGGAGTCGCGCACGCATACAAGAGACCCACTCAAACAAAAGCTGTCCAAGCTCACGAAGGCGGTGTTCTTCTTTGGCACGCCACACAAGGGCTCAAGTACCGCTTCTTGGGGCCGCATTGGAGCCAATATTGCATCCATGATCAAGATTGAGGCGACTTCCAAGCTAGTAGGAAAGCTGCAATTGGACTCGGAAGTGCTCGATCTCTATCACTCGGACTTCATGAGGCTGCTTGCAGAGGGCAGATTCTGGGTGCACACTTTCCAGGAGTCGAAGCCGTTGAACAACGTGATCGGAAAGGTACGCAAACTTGATCCTCACTTTGGTAAGCATAAGCTCATGTGTCGAATGTAGGTTGTTGAAGATTTCAGCTCGAAGATAGACGAGACGCCCTTACAGCAGTACGAAAAGCTTGACGGCAACCACCGCACGATGATACAATTCCGCTCCGCTCAAGAGGATGGTTATCGGAGCATTGTGGGAGCTCTCAAATACTACATGACCATGCTCGACGCGAAGCACGATGTCGAGCGCAGGTGTAAGACATGTTGCTTATGCCTCGTGGATCGATAAACTGACAGGATCAACAGCAATCGCCAGTGATCATTCTGCCAAGTCTATACAGACACCTACGTACTACAGCGTGCCCTATGGACGCAATGACGACTTTACTGGCAGGATCAGCACCATGGAAGCAATCAACATGCTCTTCGCTCCGCCAAAGAACGCGCCGTTCGTGGCTCTTCATGGTTTGGGCGGCATCGGGTAAGACAGGGCACCAAAGCGAGTTTGGGAGTCATGCTAACAGCATACAGCAAAACACAAGTCGCCATCGAACTAGCCGAGCGCTTCAAGAAGTTTTTCCCATCATACTCAATCTTCTGGGTCCACGGTACTTCGGAGGAAGTGTTTGACGAAGGACTTCGTACCATTTTGACTGAGCTTGGAGTTACCCATTCTGCAGAAACCAACGTGCGCAACCTCGTCCAAAAATGGCTAGAGAACCCTTCTAACGGGAAATGGCTTCTCATCATCGATAACGTGGACGATCGGACGGTGCTCAATGCCAACAAGGGCAAGAAGGGCTTCAAGCTGTTACCATGTATTCCCAAAACCGGACACGGCCGCGTGTTATTCACAACACGATACAAATCGGTCGCCCTCGATCTAACACGCGACCACGTCCGCCTAGACCCAATGTCCGAGCTCGAAGCTTTAGACCTCCTCAAGACTTCCTTCGCCGACGACTGGGAAGACGAACAGACCTCCGACGCCCTAACCCTGCTCGAAGAGCTCTCACACATCCCACTCGCCATTGTACACGCCGCCTGCTACATGCGCGAGAACAGCACGCCGATCGCGCGCTACCTCAAAATGTACCGCGAAAGCGAAGAAAGCCGAGAAGAGCTTTTGGAGGACGAAATCGCAGGCCTGGGTATTACCGACGAGGAGACACCCAAAACGGTGCTGAACACCACTTGGATGTCGCTGGACCGTCTCAAGGCTGACGTTGCGTCAGGCCCGCTAGCGATTGAGCTTCTGTCCGTCATGGCGTTCTTGCACCGTCAGGACATACCTATCGCCTTGCTCCAGAAATATATGCCGAAGGCTGGGACGGTTAAACTCGATAAGGCCTTTGGATCGATTAAGGGGTACTCGCTGGTCACGGAGAATGCAAAGAGCGAGACGCTGTCTATGCATCGGTTGGTGCAGTTGAGTATGAGAAGATGGCTTGAGCAGGGAGATCGGGAGGGGTCGAGTGACAAGTATCGCGAGGATGCGCTTAAGCTTGTCAGAGATCACTTTCCAGACGGGTGAGACCATCTGTGTGAAGTCTAGAGGATTTCGATCACCGTCCTATCAGAATGCTGACCAAATCAGATCCTTTCCAACATGGCACGAATGCAAAGCGCTCATCATCCACGCGGAGACCGTGCTCGACAATTGCTCTGAGACAGACAAGAAAGAAGTGCGAGCAAAGCTACTTCGAAACACAGCCAACTTCCAGATAGGCAGAGGTCAATATGCGGCGGCTGAGAAGAAGCTCGTTGAAGTAGTGCAGTTGAGCTCCGACTTGCTGGGTCCACGACACATTGAAACACTTCAAGCACAAGATCATCTATCATGGTGTCTACGCCTGCAATCGAAGAAAGACGAGGCATTGAGTCTAGCGCAGAAAACCCTGGCGGCAAAAGAAGACATCCTCGTTGAAGGATCTACGGAAGTAATGACCACGGCGCATATCGTTGCGACCGTTATTGGTGACCAAGGGAAGCATAAGGAGGCCGCTGCTCTACATCAGGCAAATCTTGAGGCGCGCAAAACGATATTGGGACCGGAACATCTGGATTCTCTGCGCTCCGCATCTAACCTCGCTCTCGAGCTTTGGGAGCTGGGCAAGTTTGTTGAAGCCGAAGACCTCGCGCGTGAGACCCTCGCGTCCCGCACCCATCTCTTGGGCGACGAACATCCAGACACTCTTGAGATCTCTGGTACACTAGGCTTCATCCTCGAAATCCAAGGCAAATACCAAGAAGCACTTGAGATCAAATCACGCATGCTCGAAGTGCGCGAGCGCGTCTACGGCGAAGATCATCCCGACACAGCAGACAGCTGCCACGACATGGGCTGGATACACCACCAGATGGGGTCCTACGAGCTCGCAGACCCATACTACGAGCGTGCGCTGAGCGCTAAGCAGCGGCTACTTGGAGACGACCATTGGAAGACACTGACGACCATGTGCAACTTCCCAGTCTTCTTCTGCGACATGGGTCGCTATGACGAAGCAGAGATACGCACAAAGAACCTACTCGATACGCTCAAGCGCATGCAAGGCGAGCAACATCCGCAAACGCTGGATGTGACCGGCGGTCTCGCAGTCACGTTACGGCATCAAGGAAAATTGAATGAAGCTGCGGTTGCTGCGCGGACGTCAATCGAGGGTCGGAACATCGTGCTGGGACCAGATCACCCATGGACACTGCCACCAGTTAGTCACTGGGGCTACATACTCACGCTACAAGGCGATTACGCGCAAGGCGAGCAAGTCATACGCGACGCTTTGGCGAAACTAGAAACACACATGGGCGTCGAGTCGTCGAACGTGCTCATCTCACTTATGTTTATGTCCAAGAACTTGTATCTCCAAGCAACCACTTCGACAGTATCGAGTTCCGATGACGCACGTCTCGTTGAAGCAGAGGCGCTTGCGCAACGTGCGCTTGCGTCGAGGAAGAAGCTTCTGGGCGAGGATCATCCGTATTACTTCAAGACGATGCATCATTTGGCGAAAGTGCAGTTTGCGCGGGGAAGTGAGGAAGAGGCGATTGGAAGAGCGAAGGAGGCGTTGAACGGGTTGAGGAGAGTATTGGGGCAGGGTTTGGATGTGGAGCATCCGGATGGGAGTCGGATGTGGTTGGAGATTGTGGATATGGAGGAGAGGAGGAGTGTTGGAGATGCGCAGAGGCTTGCGACTCATGAAACGTGATGGATCATACTATAGAGCGCTCGCATCTCTTTCACTAACTTCGGCGTCCAGTGTGCCCTGGAGGTTGATACAACGAACACGAGCAGCACCTTCGAGCAGCTGACCATGACTTCTATCGGACCAACTCTGTCTAACCTAACACTTCGTAAATCTTTCTTTTGCGCCATCTCGAATTTGCCGACGTCCAAAAACTGTATTGCTGCGCCAGACCCGTTTTTGACTGTATCCCGAATTCTCTTCCCACTAAAACAACAGTCGTTGATCCGCCGTCAACCAACGTTTCCACAGCCGATGACACGGGTGACGGGTCTTCATGACTCGATAGAGTTGTTCTTCTAGCCTTGTGGCGATCAGCTCGCCCACTACCGAGTCATTGTCCCGCGGGGACGCTCACGTAGCCAGCTAAGTACATCACGACATGTTTAGAGTTGCGCGAGCGTTTTGAACACGTACAAAATCTCTGAATGACATTCCGAGGCGGGCCGCAATTGCGTGTTGAAAAATTAGAAGAGACGGTAGGGTCCGTTAAAAACTCGGTGCTGGCGTCGAACGATGCAGCGGATCGAACAAACATCGAATAAGAATGTTGCTGGCCCGGAAATAGCACGTCAACATCCGGCATTCAAGATACGTATGAAACTTCGCTTCCACACAAATAAATGTTTGTTAGTAGTACGAAAAGGGAAGTGGACGCATTATTGGCGGAAAAAAAGTTCTGGTCTGACATTTCCCAAACTTTCGGTACCACGTCGGTCCTCCGTTCAGCGTGCCACACTGACGATCTGGACATGCGTGTCTGCATCGCATAATCTTCACAGCTTCGATTCTCGGGCAAGTCCGGTCGCACCAACCTTTTTCAACGCATTCCACAGCACTAGACCTTCATCGAGCATCGTATCTTCCTCCATTGCTACAGTACCATCGCTCTTTAGCGTTCTCATCTGCATGACATGCTGCGTGCCCCAGTCCATCCTCTTGCCTTCGAGAAAAGAGGCCAGTGGCACATGGAAAGCTCTTTCGCAGATCTTGACTTCCTCTGGCGTCAGAGTTTCGCCATTGCCATGGAACCATATGGCCAGGTCAGACGCATGAGTTGCGCCCCAAGACTTTGGATACTTCTTGTCTACGCATACTGCTCGCCACTCGATACGATATCGGTGGATTAGCTCGCCTGCGCCATGCTGAACAAGTGCGTCGATCATGCCACGTCCTAGCGCATGTATCTGAACGTCTGCGTATATATGTCCAAATGCAGCTTGCCAAGTTTCGTACTTCGTGGGCAGTGTGCGGTTGGGAAAGTAATGAGACATCAAGACCTTGCATGCCTCGCGTGGGTAGTCAGCTTCGAGACGCTGCACTATGTTGTCGTAACCAGGTTGGGGTGGGAGCCAACTACCGTACACAAAGTGCTCGTCGCTGCACTCTCCAATTATCATACGAATGCCTCGCTGCTTCATGCGTCGTGCGAAAGTGCCGTTGCTGATTTCATTCAAGAGTCCATGTCGAACGAAAGACCCGTCAGTCACGGCTCGGAACTGGTGGAGCTTCATCTCTCGACATGCTTGAATGAGAACCTTCGCATCGACTTTGCGGAGCTGTGCAAGCTGCCTCGCTGGTGTCAACATAGTTGAAATACTGAGAACCTCAAGCAGCTCTTCATATTGGCCTTGCGCCTCTTCCAAGCTCTTTGGTTGCATTCCAGGTCCGTTTGACAGCATCATCACTCTCTTGATAATTGCCTTGTTGTCAGGCACACCAAGATCGTAGCTGAGCTGATGAAAAACTGAATGCGATCCTGCCGAATAGCCGCCGACAGTGATGTTCGATGCATTACCGCCGAAGTAGCTGATATTTTCATATGTCCATTCCAAGGCGACGCGCTGATCCAAGAATCCAACATTCACGGAGAAGTCGGAACACTCGTTTGCGATGGTCGATGACGCCAGGAAGCCAAAGATGTTGAGCCTGTATGCCGGTGCCACCACGATACACTTGGAAGACGACGCAGTGAAGAACTGACGGAGATCCAGATCATTTGGGCTGCCAAATTGGAGGAAACCACCATCTACAAACATGGGTGAGTCGACTTCTCTTCACCATTGTTGGGGGTCGGAAGGACCGAAGACTTACGAATATAGAACAGAATTGGCCATCCTGGTCAATTGTTAGTATGTTCACAATTTTACAGCGCGCCGTAGATACCTTCAGGAGGTGGCGATCCGACTGGTACCCAAATGTTGCTCTGCAAACAATCTTCATCCCAATCCGACGCAGCTTGCTCGCTAGCACCGGGCTGCGGACACAGCCCACAACCACCGGTAAATCGTGCTGGATTTCTCTTCGAACCGTAGCGATAGCATGTTGGCAATGCCCTTGGTTTCTGAAACTTGAAGGGCCCAAGAGGCGGTAGCGCAAAAGGTACACCGCCGAAGAAATGACACTGTGGGTTTGAGTCTTGATCGAGATATGTTAGGCCTTCTATATGGCCACGGAACTGCAAATCAATATAATAAGGCCGTGAAAGCTTTGTCATGATGCTGTGGTACATGGTAAGTGGTGGAGTTGCTTCGGAGAGGGCTCAAGCATAATGTGGGTCGTGAAGTTGCCGAGGTCCTGCTTGCCAGGACAACCAACTTGTAGTGTCACACACTACCAACTCCATCACAGGATTATTGCGATAATTGCTCTCACACTCCGGCGCTCGGAAAGAAGGCCGAGAGCGCGCGCTCAAACATGGGCAGATTACTAACATAGGAATTATCATTTGCAACGTCTATCGGGCGGACTGCTACTGGCCCACTTCATGCCCAGTCGTCGTTTCTTTGCTTCTCCAGTGCCTTCGAGTCCACCGTCACGCTTACTCGCGTTGTTTTTGTTATCTCCGCATCTACACCTTGCGCCCCGCTGCGAACCTCCTCCAGTATCGCATAGTCACTATCTGCGTCACTCTCGAGCTTCGGTTGCGATTCCTTCGTCGCTTCAGAACGATTGCTGAAGGCGTTGAGCGCATAGCTGTTGCGTGTTCCTCGCGAGGAGATTATGCCTGCAGGGAGAATTCTCTTCAAAATGTCGTCGAAGAACTTCCGCAGAGGCGGAAGACAGGCCGTGAAGACGCCCACAAAAACCTCGGTACTGGCGTATATGCTGAGATTGACTGCGGTGTATGACGGGTCGGGTGATGTGTTAAGCGACTTCATCTCGTACAGCTTCAATGCCGAAATCGTTGTCGTGCTAACAAATCATTAGTACTAGAAAATGTTGTTGCCGAGACAAAACTGACATGAGACCAAGAAGGAAGACTATTCGGACACCCCATACTGTGCGCTTATTGAGCTGAACACCCGCGATGTATATCAACGGTGTAAAGGCGTAGATGAGATCCGTTACGATATTCGTTGCCGCTCCCAGATATCCTAGAAATGAGTCGTCAGTGTACGTCTCACATGAACTTAAAAGAGCTATACATACCACTGATGACTTTGGGCTTAGTGGACCAGCAGGACCCGGGCTGCTCAACATTCCAGTGCTTAGTGTATGGCGTACATTCGCCAAAGAGAACAATGGTAGGGAATATGAAGAGGAACCCGACTTGTACCACGATGGAAGCCCATATCAAAGCGCGAAAAGGCTTGGAGAAGTTAAGCATGAGGATGTAGGCGCAAATACTCAATTTCACCAAAGCCATACCATAAAGATTGAGCAGCTGACTCAGCCAGAGGTACCTCAGAAACCTCTGCATATTGCCAGGATGCGTCAGAATTGGATCCCAGACATGTCTCCCCAGTCCAACCTCAGAGCATTTATAGCAGAACACTGCACCAGAGATTGCCACCACCTGTCATTCGTCAGCCGAAAATCTTGGTGGGAAATTGATGTTCGCCTACATGACCGATCCAGAGAAGATGATCCGACAGCAGAAAGAAATTCCGCTTCCCGATGCTGACGCCAAGCCTGAGTACTACAAAGATCGAGCTGAATATGATCAGGACGACAATTGGTATCTTAATTGCATCTGAGCGGTTGTCCAGAGGAAGATCGGCGGGTGAGGACGAAGCTGGGGCAGCCATAATGCTTAAGCCAGGTGAGGACGTTGCACACGGTGCAAGGAAAAGCCACGGTGGATGGAACGGATAGAGACAGAGCACCCGTACGCGGGTAGTGACTGTGCTGAGAAGACGTCGGAAGGCAATCAGTGTTAATCTTCGCCGGGCACGAGCTGCCTTTCTATCTGGTGATTGCAGGAAACGGTACTCTGTGGGTACTCTGTCTCTGTGGGTCTAGATCAGTCTCACTAGGGACAGATTAGTGCCTGGAATAACGGCATACCAGCCTCAACAAGCAACACGGCGGAAGTCTGCGTCACTACACTAGGTCTCTTCCGCCGTCAGCAAGCCCACGAGACCGATCATGCCGGCACCTCTCCGCCCGATCCATCAATAGCACGCGCTACATCGAAACCACTCACATGCCTGTTTGTCTACAAGTCATGTTTAGAGGGAATCTCATGTCTTGGAAGACCCACAGCGAGCGCCTGGCTGTTTCAACAGCTTGAAGTCAAGTGTAATCTTTTTTCCACTCCGTCGAATGACACCAGACCAATACCTTGGCTAGATACTGGCGTTGTGCCCCTGAGTCGGGACGTCGCTAACCACCTACGTTAGGCTGTAGCAGCCACGCTAGAGGGAAGGCGTTCAAGCTCCAGAACTTTATATCAGCCCACATGAAATCCGAGGGTTCGACTTTCGGACGACTAACCTACCAGGGAAGTGGGTGGCGAGACCGCGTTCCAGGTTGTTGGCTTTGATAGTGTCAGATCTTGGTCAAGATCTAGTCGTCAATAACGTACGATGGCATCGGTGCACGTTAACGAGCCCACAGTATGCAATTGCAGCTTGAGAAAGCCACACATGCTGCTAATTTGTCACAATACTGTTTCTGGATATGCCGAGCTTACCGCAATACCTAGTTTCCTCGCTTTGCACAATTGACCTGCAGTTGACAGGTGTAGACTGAAGTCAAAAGCGCCATGGCGTGCCGACAGGCTAAAGTTTGTCGAACCCATTCTTCTTTGAGGACGAGCAAGGCAGTCTGCCTTCGTGATCAGAGGCGTTGCATAGTGCCGCGCTCACTAGATGCACGTGTACAGACACGTTGATACGGCTACAAATCGCATGCCTACCGCAGATCCTTCACAGCGAAGAGATCTGCAACTTCCCGGAATCACGTGTGACGACGCTAGGTATGAACTTAAGTTCGTCGCTTATGAACGACCGACGACCACTAGCATACTCTAGCTCCGGCTGGCCCTGCCTTCAGGAAACTCCTGCACGTACCCCTGGTCTAGACGTCAAAGCCTAGTTGCAAGTTGTATGTAGTTCCATTCGATTCGGCAAGGCATACATGATACGACGGCTGTCATCCAGTGGTAGTTGTAGCTGCAGCTGCACGGCAACTGGTCACTAGGCTGCAGGCCAATGTCGGTCCCAGACGGCGTTGGCTTACAGAATTTGTTTCGCGAAACCGAAGGAAGTCCCGATTTGTCCTGATTATTAATGATCCGAGCCAACTAGTTGGTTGGTGGAGGAATGCGAGGATCTGCCTGGCAAAAGCGATACACACACCCGCCATCCACGTGGACGTGTGGGCCGTGATGAAGTCAAATTGGCTAGCCTCAACAACATGGGAGGCGACCTGGTTCCCCTGGACATAATGTCTTAAGGAAAGAGCGATCCTAGTCGCGTGCTGTGACAGCCCTCTGCACCCATCTTTTCGGCGCTGATTCAATACATGCCGTTATGGGATCTTTGTTGAAAGCAATCTTCCATTTCAACTCCTTCTTGCCAAGCATTTGGAATGCTGCTCCTCCACAAGGCAACAGTGGCGAGCAAGATATCGATGGGAAAACGTTCGACTACGTGGTCGTTGGTGGTGGCCTAACTGGCCTAGTCGTTGCGAACAGGCTGAGTGAAGATAAAGACCGCAAGTGCACCTACATCACATTGACCGTCCTTTTGCTTACATGTTCAGGCACGGTTGTCGTTATCGAGAATGGGTATATCAATGACGATATTTCGACTCAGGTACCAACCTTTGCGAACAGCATCAATGCGAAGCTCATGTATGACTTGAACTCCGCCCCCGATGCTAGAACAGGGGGCAAATCATATCCCGTATACGTTGGCAACGTCGTGGGCGGCGGTTCCGTAGTCAATGGTACGCAAGTCCATACACGAAGTGTACGCGAGACAAACACTAATTTCGCTTATGTCCCGTCAGGCATGGCATTTGATCGTGCATCTGCCGCAGATTACGATGCCTGGGAGTCGCTTGGTAATAACGGCTGGAATTGGAACAGTCTTTTGCCGTATTTCAAAAAGTCGACGACCTTCACACCACCGCTCGCCTCCAGTGTTCAAGAATTTGGCATTACCTATGATGCAAGCTACTACGGTACAAACGGACCATTACAGGCATCTTTCCCCAACTTCGAGTACGAGGACATGAAGACCATATGGGCAGCTTTCAGAGCTGCGAATGTTTCTCTTCCAAAGGAACATGCCGCTGGACTCGCTGTCGGTGCCTTCTGGACGCCGACATCATTACGACCAGATACGCAAACTCGATCCTCCGCCAAGAACGCATATTTTGATCCTGTAAAGACCCGAAGTAATCTACTCTTGTCTACCGGCAAGAAAGTCAACGAGGTTCTCTTCGACCAAAGCTTTCTCTCGTGGATCTCCCCAAAGGCAAATGGTGTACAGTATGTCTCGAACTCTGATGGCGTCGTGGGAAAAGTCTATGCGAAGCGAGAAGTAATTCTCGCCGCTGGTGCAGTGTGTGAGTAATTCCCTCCCATCTACATATGCATACGAGAAATACACTAATCTTATACGTTTACCTTCAGTTACCCCACAGCTACTACAATTGAGTGGCGTGGGTCCACGAGATGTTCTAAATGCTGCAGGTATCAGAGTCAAGAAGGATCTCAGCTCCGTCGGCGCAAACATGCAGGATCATCCCAATGCCAATCTGGTCTTTGATCTTCGAGACATGGCCAAGGTCAATGTATTCAGCGGTCAAGATCCTGTCTACAACGCAACAGCATGGAGAGACTACGAGACAAATCGAACAGGGCCCCTTACCCAGGCCCACGGCAGCAGTCTTGCCTTCCTGAACCTGGATACTATCACAGAGAAAGCATCCCAGATTGTCAAGGACTTGAGGTCGCAGAATGCTGCCTCTTACCTCCCAGCCATTTACAATAGCGATCAAAACCTCCTTCGAGGCATGGCCAGGCAGCGCGAGATCATCGCAAACCTACTTTCCAGTACCAAAGCCGCCGCTGGCGAAATACCCATGACGCCCTTCGGCCTGGCAATCAGTGCCTTACAACGGCCGTTGTCCCGCGGCTCGATCAATATCAACCCGGAAAACAAATACGGAAATCCAGTCGTCCAATTCAACACATTTTCAAATCCGATCGACCGTCAGATACTGGTCGAAATGGTCCGCTGGACGCGTAAGCATTGGACGCGTAAAGAGCTCGCAAAGTACCAGCCCGTGGAAGTCTCGCCTGGCGCACAGTACCAGACGGATGAAGAGATCATCAACGCGCTTATCGCGCAGAATGGGCTTGCCGCGTCGTTTGCTCATATGTCAGGTACTTGTTCCATGATGCCTGAGTCGCTTGGAGGATGCGTAGGAAGCGATCTAGGTGTTTATGGTGTTCGTAAACTCACTGTTGTTGATGGCAGCATATTACCGATCATTCCGGCAACGCATCTACAAGCGACGATGTACGCCATCGCTGAGAAGGCCGGGGATATAATCAAGGCTCGAAATACAGGGCCTAGTTTGTTCCCTTTGAAGCTCTGGAGGTAGAGAGTCGCTGAAAAGTTAAGGAGGTCTAAGCGCAACACGACAAATTTCCGTGTGCATTTCTTTCTGCAACCATAGATTACAGCGGAGCATCACAGTGTGAATCACTATCTTCTACTTAGCTCTAATCTTCTTCGTCGGACGAAATTCCTGCGTACTCCCCGCGCTTGTAACCTCCCTCAAAATCGTTGCCCTCAGAATCTTGACAAGTACTACATCTAATTGCAGCTAGTGATGTTGTACCTCGGACCCAATGGCTATAGCTGGTGTTGTCTGACCACAGATATCGCAGATTTTGTCGGCGGCTATCTCTACACCCATGTCATTGTTGCTGCCATTCAAGCGATCCAGGAACACATTTCGCTTGAGCTGTAGACGCACTTGGAGTGGCGTCTTGGGTTGATCTAATCATCATTAGCGATGCTTGTATATCATAGTACCGGTATGTCCTGAAAATTACCTTGTCCGCTACCCAGCCCATTCTGAATGGTGATCCTGTACTTGTAGCCTTCTTGCAGAAAATGACACCAGCGACCCGACTTCGGGTCTCGAAGTACGGCTGGAAGAGACCAGCCTGCCTGAGGCTCATATGCATCCCTCAAGTGCGAGACTTCTTGGTGTGTCCACGCCCCAGGACCTCTGTCGGTAAAAACGCTAGGGTAGTACTGTGCGAATATGGATGGGCACAACGAGGTCAACGAAAAGCTGACATTTCCTTTCGCTTCTTGGCTACATACAGGCGGCGATCATGATCGGACAGTGTTTGCTGCGGTCCGGTGTCTGAGTCCTCAGGAGGCCCATTGTCACTGGAAGCTTCCTCAAGCTCATCGTCGCTGTCTGCTGCATAATCTTGTGAGGTGAGAGTCCTTCGGCATCTTCCATCTCGAGGTCTTCGTCGCTTGAGAGCGCTCCATAGTCCGCTTCAGTGATAACCATGGCTGGATAGCTTCACGTAGCGGAAGTTGACGGTTGGGACAGTATGTGCTGGATAGCTTCACGTAGGTAGCTGGGACGAAAGATGTGGTCAAGTGAAGTAAAGGTGAGGTGGGAGGTCTTGACATCCAGGAAGGTAGGCGCGACCGACCGACCCAGCGACGCGTGCCTTCCTCTTCTGAAAAAATCGCGCCACACCTCCAAATACACGCGCAATGACTCCTGGAAGTCTCTATCGTCGTCGGTATCCTTGCGCAATTAGATATCGCTATTATTGCTGGCGCATGATGTTGAACTCTTGCTTGATCTTGATCATATCCCCAGGTCTCTTCTTTGCATCTGCCCAAGCCTTCCACCCGTCGGCGGTCTTGGCCAGTCACCTTTTAAAGGTTCAACACGCCCGTCTTCGCTACCGAAGATCAGGTAGTCGTCGTCTTGCTCGAGAGGTTTGCGAAGCTGATCCTTGCGTTGCTTCAAAGTCGAAAACACCAGCAAGAATAAGCAGCTGCTCCTCAAGGGCTTCACCGCTAAAGATGCCTTGTGACTCCTCTTGCAGATATGAGGCTTGAAAGTGATCTCGGGTCGCGTCTTCGAACCATAGTGCGTACGCAAGATTTGCCGGCTGAGCTTCCTGCTCTTGTGCGTCTATAGTTGCATCGTTAAAGATACGCTCAACATACTCTTGGTTTGGAGGTGCCTTCAGGAACGCCCTGGCCTTGTCTTGGAAATCTGTCGCCTCGAAATAGCCCGCAATCGTAGCCTCACGAATGTCGTCGGTAAACTTGCGTGACCGATCGAGGAAATCGGTGATCTTGTCCTGCCATTCCTTAAGTCTTTCGCGAATAACACTGGCGCTCTTAATATCTTGGAGAACGTTGTCTGCCATGCTCGCAACTTGTGTCGATGGCAACATGTCCCGGCGCAATTGAGTGAGCAGGTCGGAATTCTTCACCTGCTGATTCGCTGCAGCGAATGAGGTGACCAGCAGTTTCTCCTTCAATCGGGCGAGTTCTGTGTCTTTCGTGAGAGTTGGACGGGCAGCGGCGTCTCGTTCGCTTCCGCTTCCGCTTCCTCTGCGCGCAGGTCAGCTTGGCTCCTCGCGACTTCGGCTTCAAGTGCGCGTTGCTCTGCTGCATTTCGAGCAGTTTCCGCTGTCTGAGCACGCTCGTCAGCCTCGTTTCTGCCGGTCTTCGCTTGAGCTGCGCGTCCGTCTGCTAGGTCTCGGGCCTGTTCAGCCACTTGCAAAGCCCGCTGTGCGTTCGCCAGTTGCGTTTGCATATCATTCGCCGCTGTTTCAGGCTGCTGCTGAAGGGGTGTTGGGCGTTCTGAAGGAGGTTGAGGCGAGACATTCGATTTGGCGGCGGGTGGATCTTTGCGGAAAGTCGCTTCGTCGGTATTCAGGAAATTGTAATCGATTTCAGGTAGCTTGAGGTGATGGCTGGCTACCAGACTTCTTTGACAGTGGCGATGAAGTCTTGTGAGGCTCATCCTCATCCTCATCCTCATCCTCATCCTCATCCTCATCCTCATCCTCATCCTCATCCTCATCCTCATCCTCATCCTCATCCTCATCCTCATCCTCATCCTCATCCTCTGAGGCGTCCTCGTATCCCTTGACGCCCGCGGTCTGCTCTGCAATAGGCTCTTTCACTGATCCCACAGACTCATCGTCGCTTGCTTCTGACAGATCCTCCCAAAATGAGCAATTCGTAAGCGGGATTGAGGTTGTAGAAGGTGTTGAAGTGGATGTTGAGGGCGAAAGGTATTATCAAGCTGAGTGCGCGCGCCGCCAAGCCGCTAGCGTGAGCAATCGTTCGCGACGTGCGAGACGGGCAATTTGTAAATGGAAGTGAGGTTGTAGAAGATGATAAAGTGGAGGGTGAGGGTGAAAGGTATTATCATGGTGAGTGCGCGCGTTGTCAAGCCGCTAACGTGAGCAATCGTTCGCGACGTGCGAAAGTCAAGTCTTTCACTGGGATATGTACTAACGATATCATCTAGTACCCCTCACTCTTCGCTGAATGGCTTGGTTTTGTTCCTAGCTTCATCACTGGGCTGTCTTCGAGAGGCGGACATGCGAATCAGCGCTTATCTCACATCGTTTTGTACATGTACACCTACTGATAAAGTTTTCGAGCCCGTCATGCGTAAAGAACGTCTGAGCCTTCGATATTTGTACTTCTTTGGCGCCACGTTCCCAAACACTGTTGTCGTACGCTGTGACGGCGTCTTTCAGTGTCGATTTCCCGGTCTGTACAGTCTTGAGAGCCTCCACGAGGCAGTGTGCGGAGTAGAAAGCGTTGTTGGCGCCTTGACCGCGGTCTACAAATATGTCAGAAAAGACTATTGAGATCTTCCAGGGTGCTTACGGAAAGTCACTAGAAGTAGATGTATGAAGTCAGTGTATGTCTCATGCAATTCGTACATGAGCTTTCTTACTAGCGTGCGCTGCATCTCCACAAAGAGTAATTCGACCGCCTTGGTTATCCCAAGGCACTGTTTTCCAGATTTTCAGCTGATCTTTCAGAATCTCCGTGTCTTCTGGTATCCACTCAACCGCACTTCTGTATGGCTCTGCCCACCCTGCTTCTTTGACGTGCTTCTTCACTCGTTGCAATCTTTCGACTTCATTATCGTGGTCCTCGACTACTTTGAGTGGCCACGTCGACAAGATTTGGAACGTCCACCCAGCTGGGTTTTCTTGATCGGGCATGTCGAGGACGTTTGCTCGGATGTAGTGCCCAGCGGGGTGAATGGCGATATCAACTAGAGGGTGTAGTCTGTCTTTGATGAAGCGCGCCTGCTCCGCGGTATATGTGGCATTGAAGTTCATGAGCGCGAACGGTAGGATGTCCATGTCACCCTTTCGACCAAGGAGACATTGTCGCACCTTTGACATTGCGCCATCGATGCCAATGACCAGATCACCATGGTCGACCGAACTGTCTTCGAAATGTACCTTTACTCCGCCGCCCTCAATGACTTCGTATCTTTCGAACCTCTTGCCGTACTGCACGTCCAGTTGCTCAGCGCAGAGTACTCTCAGCTTCCGAATGTTGATCTCTCTGGCTTTTGGGATCGGGAATGCGAATGCCTCTTCTCTAGTCTTACCGTTGAAGATGACTATTCGATCTTCGCCGATGGCTTCACAGTCGACGAATGGGTCGACCTGACAAGTATTGATTTGAGCAGCCAATTCTTCTGGTATCATGTCGAAGAGGTAAGGTCGGGCCCATCCCAACGTGAATGCCCAGTGCCGATGTCGGTACACATCCGCTCCCTTATCGTAGATGCTGAACGTGATGCCGACTTTTTTGAGCCCATGCGCAAGTGCGCAGCCGGCAGGCCCTAAAATAATCAGCCTATGCACCTACAACGGGGTATAAAGAGGTCTCACCTGCTCCGATGATGATGACCTTCATTCTAGCATCAGCGGTGCTTTTTCTAGACTCAATGTGACTGCAGCTATGATCAACGATGATGTTGGAACTTGGGATGAAAGCCCACTCGTGCTGTCACAGGGTCACCACGAGCAAGTCTTAGCGTGTGTAGATCGAAGATTAGGTGCAGCGGAGCGGGAAGCGGGTGGTGATCGACAGAGTGTCGGGCTTCTCCTCCCACTCTGAAACGATGCAGTGTCTGTCCAACTAGATCGCTCATCATTAATTGGTTACTTTCCAGGGTGAACATTTTCTGATTGACACTTGAGGCTTTACAAGCTCCTCCGGTGGACATGTACTACTTTTACATGGAAGCCAATCCCTAATGAGAATCGCTGAGACCAACCCATCCGTCATATGTATTCGTATTACTTATTCGTGTCAGCAAACACGTTTGTCTGCCACCATAATGGCTCTTCGAGCACTCGTCTGGAGCACTTTCGAGCCTCTGCACTTCACTTCGCCTCCACATTTTCACCGACAGCAAAACATACCGCCGCTCTGACAATCTCCCTCACAATCTCAACCTCTTCTTCTGTCCGCGGCGCATACACCATTATCCAACTGGGTGGCGCAAGCCATGTGACAGGGAACCTCTGGCCCCAGCCCCTCTTCATTACCAACTTCGCATCCAGCGGACTGACATACACATGCAATGAGTTCTCGGACGGATGCACATGTGCGACTTCATAGAAAATCTTTTGCGCGACAGGATTGATGGTCTTGACATCCGGCTTCACGTAGATCGCAGGCCCAGTCCCGCCTTCGGTCTTGCTGGGGCGCGTTTCGATAGATGACGAGTACGGTGCTGTGCTTGCAAATTCCTGCATGAGGTTCTGGAGCGCTGTTGCTGCTCCCGGGGTAATTTTGTCAAGGACCTGGCGCTGCGGCAGGGTCCAGCGCGTGAGAGTTGGACGGTCTCCTACGCGATTTGGTGTCTTTTGGGGCTTGATATATGACACCCCTGTGTCTGGGATAGGTGAAGGATCGAGCAGGTTCTGGCGCTTGTAGAGTAGGTAAAGACCCCATCGTCGGACCTTGAGGTAGCCTTGCAATGTCGGTGGTGTACCTCCAGTGCCTGCTTCGCGTCAGGCTGTCAATGCCTTAGTGGACTGTGGATAGGTCAAGACTGACCAGCGCTCTGCCAGCTCGTAAAATCGACCCAAAACGCAATGCCAGCTGCTGCGACGCCCGTGAGAATGTACTGAGTCGCCATCGTGGAGAGTGTTACCGAAGGTGGGCTAGTCGCTTCGCTCGTGCCTCCCAATAGGTAGGGGCGTCGGAAGTGGCTGCGAGAAGGTGTTGAACGCACGAGCTCGGCTCCCCACCACCGTCATCGCACATGCACGATCTTGTGCTACCACACCACCAGTAACGTCGAACATGGGAAGGTCGTCCACGAATAAGTTGTCAAGAACTATTTTGGGCATGCCTTGAAACACCACGAAACAAAACACCAAGCTTGATCCTCGAAACGACTAATGCCTGACCATTCGGACTGTCTGGCAAAATCATAATATCAACAACATCGCCAACCCTGCGTCCTACCAATTTGTTCTTCTCCAGCTCGCTTGATCAAGATGTCCTTACCGCCTCAACTCCAACAGACTATCCGCCTGCTCATCCGCGCAAACCACATCCTCCATCACCACGCCCTCGTCGATGCATTCGGCCACATATCCATCCGCCACACACTTAATCCATCTCAGTACATAATCGCCGCTTACGACCCGGGAGCCCCAGCACTCGTAAGATCCAGCCAGGACTTCATCGCGTACCACGTCGCCGACTCGTCACCGGTGGACAGCAACGCGCCGCAAGGTTACTCCGAGCGCTTCATCCACGGCGAAATCTTCAAACGCTTTCCAGAGGCGAAATGCGTTGTGCACAGCCATTCCGAGGTCGTGATACCATTCACGCTGGGCGGTGTGGATGTAAAGCCTGTGTTCCACATGGCTGGATTCCTGGGAGCCGAGGGTGTTGCGATGTCTGATAACACTGACGTCGAGGGGAGGAAAGGGCTCGACATGCTCGTCAAATCAGCTTGCTTGGGTGCAGCGCTCGCGTCGAAACTCTCGGAGGACAGACCGGTTGTACTCCAGCACAAACACGGCTTCACGACATATGGCCGGAGTGTGGAGGAAGCAGTGTACCGCGCGATTTACACGCAGAGTAATTGCAAGCTGCTCAGTCAGGCTATCGCTTTTGCTGGCGATGCGTCCAAAGTCTCCTACTTGACGGCCGAGGAGGCAAATGCGTGCAGGATCATGAATGAGAAGTGTCAAGATAAGAGTTTTCGGCTGTGGCTGAGGGAAGTCCAAGCGAGTCCGTTGTACGAGAACCAGGAAGGAGAGCCGGAGAAGGGAAAAGTAGCAGGCATGAGGATGTGAGTATTCCACGGATCTTCATTTGCGTTTCCGAATTCGTGTCTGATTGGCTTCCGCATGATAGGAGGACTGCGAAGAAGGAGCAGAAGAAAGAGATGAAAGAGACGGCTTCAAAATTGGCCGAGAAGGAGGGAATACAAGAGAAGAGCCAGTTTCCACTGCGACATTGCGTAGACTGCGGTGTCGAAGTCCCTCGACAGAGTCAGTGTCGTTGACATGTCTACATCTGAGCATTATCTTTGTAACATTAACTGTAAAGGTGTATATAACCACCTATAGGGTATCATCTGCATCATTACCATGTCATGTTGTTCCAAGGTTCCAAGCCGTCAAATCCAATCGCTCTACACTTTCTTGATCTCAATTCCCTCCATGCCCTCGCAGGCGCTGATATGTCCAAAATACCACAAGTGCGCATCTACATCAAGCCCAAAGTCACCCTCGTTCCCCTTCAGGTTCAGGGTCCCTTGCAGTACAGTAAGATCTCTGAATAAAAATTAGCCCAATGGTCAGTCATTTTCTGAATCAATGCAGACTTACCCAGCGGTCACAGCAACTTCATTCCCACTCGTCACATAGTACTCGGGCGAAATGTGCCTGTACCCCAACAACGCAGGTGGCAACTTCGGCACCGGATCATTCTTATGCGTAACCCGAAAGTTCAGCCCCATATCCGTCCGACTCAAATACTTGCTCACGCCCTCGAGCCCAACCTTCGGCGCGCCATACGTATACAAGTCCACAGTCACGCCCTGACTGCGCAGCACCCCAGCCGCAAGCGACGCGAGCGCACCACCAAGCGAATGCCCCGTCGCCACAATCTTGTAATCCGGATGCTCAGCGCGCGCCTGCGTAATAGCCGCCATGACGCTCCTCTCCGACTCAAGCCAGCTCGACCAGAACCCCGCGCTGGACGCACACGTCGGACATATCGACGTCGGTAGCACGGGAAAGACCAAGTTCGTGATCCAATTGCGCACGCTGCGCGAGCCGCGGAAAGATAGCACAATGAGCTTGTTTGTGGCGTCGGTGGCGACGAAGCCGGTCACGTCGCTTTTGATGCTGTTTTCGAATTCGGTGAGGGTGCTGGTGTCGGCGGATTCGACGCGGGCGCAGTTTCCTTGGGGGCAGGTTACTTTTGTGTTGGGGGAGTTGTTGTTGCTGAGACAGTAGGCGGCGGCGGAGTATTGGGAGAAGAATTCGAGGTCGGAGAGTATAGGGGCGGATACGGCTAGGAGCATGTGAGTATGGTGGGCGAAAGGGGGGATGGGGAGAGGGTGTTGGTCTTACCACGACTTGTGAGCTCGATGGGTGAGGCGGTGACCGAGTGAACTGCACCGAGCAGTATCAGTGTGTATCGTAGTATGGAAGACATGGTTGGTTTTATCCAAGCTGTCTTGTCCGTGAGGTCCAAGTAAAAAGGACTGATTTTCAGTCAAGTCACACCGTACTTCACAGTGACAAGTTACTATGCAAACGAAAGAGATGAAAGACACACACACAAGCGATCACTCAGATCCACAGTACCGGCTACACCAGATCTTTATAGTCAATCTCAGTGAACATTCTCAAGGATTCTCCCGACTCCACATCCTCACCACGAGATGTGTCTGTCGGGCCGCCCCATCCTTGTCCTGGTAAGATCCATAAAACCCAAGATCCTCACGCTTTCCCCAATTTTAGCCTGTCGCTCCGTACCTGCGTAGGGGAACGCGTCTCCTTTGGGAACGGCTGTGCTTGGTAGTGGTAGCGATCAGCGACGTCAGTGCCGGATGAGGAATGTGGCACATCGGGTTGTCTGACTCGCGAGCACCGAATGGTTCTGGGTGTGGTCGCTGAGTCATGCCATTAGACCGTGGTAAGTAATTGAAACATATGGGGCCAGCTTTCGTGTTGGATCTTGCTTAGACGTGTTCTTGATGACTTCTATCGTGGTGTTTGCTGCTCACGCGAGCACCTGTCAAGGATGTGCTGCAGCGTGGCGTCCATGCATGAACTTGCACTCTCGAAAGCCTGATCTTGCGAGCTGCAACATGCATCGGACCTGGGCTTAGCCATGCTAAGTCTATCCAATGACTGCAGAGTGGTTAGGCAAGTCTAACGGTATTCATGCATACATTTGTGGCTGAGTGTGGCGACTACGTGGTATCTTCGGTGCTTCTCAAAAGTGCCGATTATTATTCGGTGGATCCGAGACCTGGAGAACGACAGAACGCATCGTCCAAGCGCGCAGAGCTGAATCATAGTCATGTCAGAGCAAGAATGGAACCGTTCTGCTGTTCCATCGTCTCTCAGAGGTACGGCTTCCATAATCCCGATGTTGCGGGGTGCATCAATGACGTTGCAAACCCCGGACTGTCAAATGCAACCAGGAAACAAAAGAGAGCGAATCCGATCCTAGGGAAGCGAGCCTAATGTGCACCAAGGAACATTCGGTGAAGATGCTCGATTCGGCTAGCTTGACTGTTCTTCATGCGGGGGTTCTACATTTTCCAATACTGTGGCTAAATGCAACTTGGAACTGAATTCAAAATGGCGGAAAATGTAGTTGTAATGCTGCTCTTCTACACGTACGGACCGCGGAACAATGCGAGTAATGGTAGAGCATCTGACCACGGCCATAGAGACAGGAACAGGTATAGCGTTGAGTGAAACGGTCGCCGACTTCGACGCCGTAGTGTATTCGGGTCTATGTACTCCGTATATCGTCGTTAGCACCGGTAGTCTAGACGCTGGAAACATATTTTCCGCTGCACTACTCAGGCTGCGAGTCGTGCGAAGATGAGATGTGGAGAAGACGTGCAGACCCGATCCGCTCTTCGGCACTTGGGTCTTATGATACAACGGCAGATGTAAGACCGAGTCGTACTTTCCAGCACGATTGGATAAGAAGAAAAGCAAAAAGACAGATATGTAAACGCATTTCCTGGCGGCCAAAGCAGCTTACTCTGGAGGAACGAAGGGCGTAACGAGCATCTCGCTGAATCTGTAGAACGAGTCAGTATGGCTAGAAACCAAAAAAAATGCTAATACGTACTTCTCCAGCTTCTCCTTGCCTCGCACCTCTTCAACAAGCAGCGGCATCTTGATCACGTTGAATTCATCGTACAGCTCCTCGATCTGATCCAAGTACTTCTTCTGCATCTTTCTGCGTGCGTTGCACTGCTCGCATGGGTTGTCTTTCTTGGGAAACAGCAGCTGGTTGACGACGATGGAGTGGGTGTCAATCTCGTAGCTGTTCAGCTCCTGGATCATGCGCTCCGTCTCGTACAAGCTCAAGAACTCTGGTATGCAGACACACACGAAGGTCGTGAGATCCGCGTCCTTGAACTGGCCGTTGACCTCCGCAATGGTGCCCCTCAGCGCCTCCATCTTTTCCACAATCTCGTCGATGTTCTGCCCGTTTGGCAGCCGCCCGGCGCCGCCGAGGAAGGTGTTGAGCATGGGGCCAAATTGGCGCGAGAGCTGCGAGACTTTGGAGAGGGCCTTCTCCATGACCGTGGGAAATTGTAGGAAGCGAAGCGTGTGGCCGGTGGGTGCGGTGTCGAAGATGATGACTTCGTAGGACATGGACTTTACTTGCTTGAGCACTTCGGCGAAGGACATGGCCTCGTCTACGCCGGGTATCTAAAAGATGTCAGCATTTTCTCTTCGTGCAAGATTGATATCGTTACTCACGCTGAATGCCAGATCTTGCATCATGTTGCCCATTCCTCCCAGTCCAGACATTGCCTCCTCTGCGCTCTCACCACCGCCTGCCAACAGATCCTGTATGCTGCCGTTCGGGTCGATCTCCATGGCGCTCAGGTTGTCGAAGCCATCAATGAGCCGCGCATCTTTGCCAAACTTCTGATTGAACGCATCCGACAGATTGTGGGCAGGGTCGGTGGAGATGAGGAGGACAGATTTGCGGTGTTTGGCTAGTTGGATGGCGAGCGAGCATGAGGTTGTCGTCTTTCCTACACCACCCTTGCCGCCGACGAAGATCCAGCGCAGTGTCTTTTGGTCGAGAATAGACTGGAGCGTGGGCTCCATGTCCGAGTCGATGACCGCCGCTGACGCCATATTGAGAAGTGTACGTGTGGATTGGTTGCGGAGAGTCTGAGAAGGTGTACACGATGTATGCCTGGTTATGAGAAATTAGTCCTGGTCCTCCTTAACGTGGCTTCACGTTGCGGAAGCTTCCCGAAGCTTCGATGCGCCCACTGATCGTGTCGGAGCGCTTACCTTCAACGATCCAGTAGGGAGAATCTCCAGTAATTGGTACGTGAGAAGGAGGCTTTAGGGTGTATAGGAGCTTATTCAGGCAGTACAAGTGGTGAGTGCCGAAGATGCGCATGCAAGAAAGTTGACGAGAGATCGTGGGGCACGTCATGGGCTGCCCGCCAACCTGGCTCGTCACCCGTGGACCCCACCAATGCACGTAGCCGCAACACCAAGTCGACTATCACGATACACACAATGCAAATTGCTGCTCTTTTTTATTTGCTACATTGCTATAAACACGCTATGAGAGACTACTCAATCCCCATGTTACGCTGAAGAAGAATCAACACTATCCGGTGTCGGATAAAAGACATGCTACAAACCCCGTAATTCAATGCACGCCAAACACCGTCCCATGCCGCACTAATGTACTAAGTACAAGTCTATTTCTTCTTGCCCTTGCCCTTCGGCTTCGAAGCAGAGCCATTCGAGGCCACACTACTAGCTCGAGATGTAGATGCTGAGGCAGGAGAAGCCTTGCCCTTGACAGCATCAAGCTGCTTGTTCTGTGATCTGTTAGAACTTGGACGCCACATAATGTGACGAACAACGCACCTTGACACCGTTCTTGGCCTTCTTCTTGACGGGCTCTTCATCCTCCTCCTCAGAGTCTTCGTCCTCGAGCGCACGCTTGCCGCCCTTCCGCATATCGTCGCCACCAAGCTCGCGCACAACGGTCTGAATCAGTGTCGTGCACCGGCGGCCAATCTCCTGTGGTGTGCGGCTCAGGAAGAACCAGTCGAAGCGGAAGAGTGGTGACTCGCGGATTTCGTCGCGGATCTGCTCGTAGATAAGCTCGCCCTCCACTCCATGCTTATTGAGCATGACAAGTAGAAAGCGGTCTTCCTCTTCTGTGTAGACCTTCTTGTTCGTCGTTGACACAGTGTACTTGATGGTCATCTGCTGCAGAGGCATGCGGTACATGCCGATTTTCTTCTTGAGCAGCTCCTTCTTCTGCTCGGACTGACGGACCTTCAGCTCACCCTCCTCGATGACGCCCATGTGCTTCTGCCAGTTGTCGAGAGTCTTGAACTTCTTCCAGAAAACCTTTGCATAATCCGCAATCTCGTCAGCGGTCTTCCCATCGACCTCTTCTGCGATGCCTGTGAAGTTCTGGCGGCCGTGCTTGGCAGTACCGTTGAGGAATTGCTGAAAATCCCGCTTGTTCCACTCAGGGAACCCCATCTCGATCAGGCGCTCCTTCTCTGCCTTTTCTTCCTCGGTCAACGGCTCGGCGTCATCGATCTCCTTCTGTGCAAGCTCTTGATCGGCCTCGCGAGCCTCCAGGTCTTCGTCTGCACCTTCAAGCAGCGGTGCCTTGAGTTCGTTCTCCTTCCTGTACCACGCCGTTTCCTTGTCCTGAAGATCAGAAAGTTGCGGTGGGAAGAACTGGTAGTCGTGGATAGTGATCTGCTTGGGCGCACGCGGTATCCTAGGTTGCTTGTTCTCGGTCCGGCCTCCCGTTACCAGTGTCTTGCGGTAGTACGAATCGATTCCATAATTCTGCTCCTTGCGCTCTCGCTTCGAAGGGTTGATCCAGGTGAGACCAACGTTCTTCTTCCGCGGTTCGAACGTCTCGCCATTCCATTCGTACGTAGAGTCTGATGTGAACTTCTGCAAGTCCTCCAAACCAAGCGTCTCATACTTCTGATTGAGTTTCGCAGTCATTTGCTCACCGCGCTTCATGATCTCTTCGAAGTCGTCCTCGGTGCCGTCTTCACCCGTAGCAAGGCCCAGAGGACCTTTGCTGTTGAAGACTTTCTCGGCACCGTGTTGAATCATGGTCAAAAGCTCGTCCTTGGACGCAGCACCCTTGGCAGGCTGCTGAGCGCGTCCCTGCTGAATGACCAGCTGGTCGAGTCGGAGCTTTTGAGCTGCGCGTTCGAGCACCTTCTCTTCGATGGCACCTTCGGTGACAAAGCGGAAGACATAGACTTGCTTGGTCTGACCAATACGATGAGCTCGGTCCATGGCCTGGAGATCGGCCTGCGGGTTCCAATCGCTGTCGAAAAGGACAACGATGTCGGCAGACGTCAAGTTGATACCGAGACCACCGGCACGGGTAGTCAAGAGGAAAAGGAACTTCTCGGATCCTTCCTTGTTGTAGTCGTCGATGGCAGCGATACGATCCTCATGCGCTGTGGAACCGTCGATGCGGCAGTACTGGTAGCCTCGCATGACAGAGTAATCCTCCATGATGTCCAGTACACGGCTCATCTGCGAGAAGATAAGCACTCTGCTGCCCTGCGCTTTCATGCGCTTAAGCAACCTGTCCAGCATGACCATCTTCGCAGCGTTGTTGACGAGATGCTCGTCGGTTGTGTATGGTGGACCCGGCTCGGCGCCCTCGAACAGGTAAGGGTGGTTACAGCACTTTCGCAGTTGCATGACAATGTTGAGTAGTCGTGTCTTGGACTCCTTGTTGCCGGCACCGCCGTTGACCGCATCAATGTCCTTCTCCAAGATCTTCTTGTACCACTGCACTTGCATATCGGAAAGACCGACATACAAGTTGATCTCCTTCTTGGGCAGCAGAGACTTCTCGACGTCTGCCTTGACACGACGAAGCAAAAAAGGTCGCAGCACCTTGTGTAGTTGTTGGATGACAGTGTCCGAGTCGGTGTCCTGCTGCGAGAACCAGTCGTCAAAGGCGGCTGAGTCACCGAAGACGTCTGGGAGGAGGAAGTTGAGCAATGCCCACAGTTCGTGTAGGTTGTTTTGAAGGGGTGTGCCAGTGATGAGCAAACGGTTGCGCGAATTGAACAGGCGCACCATTTGCGCAAGTGAGGACTCCTCGTTCTTGATTCGATGCGCCTCGTCGATGATGATGTACTCCCAGGCGAACTTCTTGAGATGCGACTTCTCGCGGAGAATCATCTCGTATGAGGTGATACAGACGTCGAACTTCTCGTCCACCAGGCGCTCCTTGATGAGCTCGGCACGGTCGTCCTTGTTTCCTTGCAAGACCAGGACATTGATCTCGGGGATCCATCGAGCAAACTCTCGCTTCCAGTTGTCAAGCGTCGACTTGGGCACGACGACTAGATGTGGGCCTGTGATGCCGGCGATAAAGCGGAGGTAGCCGATGAAGGAGATGGTCTGGAGCGTCTTTCCAAGACCCATCTCGTCGGCCAGGATGCCAGAAATACCGTTCTCGTGGAGAGAGATCAGCCAGTTGAGACCGGCAACCTGGTAGTCACGCATGGTGCCGCCGTGAATGAAGCCCGGCGACTCGCGGAAGACAGTCTCGTTGTGTCCACCATGCTTCTCCTCGCGCACCAGCTCGTCATCCTCCTCCTTCTCAGTCTTGCGCCGGCGCTCAGCAGCCGCACCGCCCTTGCGCAGCTTGTTGGCCTTGCTCCTCTTTGCCTCTTCGGCGTCTTGGCGGTCGATCTCAGTGAGAATCTCCTTGATGTGTGGGTTGGGGTTGGTGTCGATGAAGTGGCGGAAGAGGTCTGTGAGGCCGAGAAGGTATCGGAAACGACGGATGGTATCGTCTTCCTACAGGGTCACATCGTGTCAGTGCTGTAACCTTGGGCGCATAGCTCTTGCTGTAAGCCTACCTTTGACGCGCCGAGGCGGTCGTGCTTCTTGCCGTAGATGCTCTTGCGCATGTTCATGGCTTCCGCGCGCTTCTTGCGGCCGTCGACTGGCGCGTCGCCTGCCACACTGCTGGCGGTTGTGTTTGGGTTGGTGTCGGAGTCCTAGTAGAGAGTCAGTTTGTGTGGAGTAACATACTGTGGATTGAGGAAAGAGACGTACCGTGTAGTCGGGCGTGTCCTGGAAGTACTGCGACTGCATTGTTAGCCTGTTTGCTCGAATATGCGTGTTTCATTGTCGCCAGTCCGCCGTCACCGCGATGCGGAGCGGAAGGAGCTGTCGGGACGCGCTTACACCAAACTTCTTGAAGCCGCTGATTTTGCTGTCCTGCTCCTGGTCCTGCATCTCCACGTCCTCGTTCGCCGAGACGTCGGCCGTCGAAGGCCCGTCCGACTCGATCTCCTTGTTGCTGCTCTTCCGCGCCATCTTGCCCGTGGGGGGCTCTTCGCCGCGTCTGCTCGTGGAGGTCGTGTCCTATGGCTTTCGCGCGGTGGTGTTTGTGTGTCTGGGCACTTGGCGAGATGCTGTCGATGGGATGGGGTGACGCGTCGAGGCTGTGGGTTGTCGGGTAATCGATTGAGGGAAGCCAGGGTAGGGTGTGTGAGGTAGCAGATCGCGTTCAAAATAACTACAGGAGACCGTTCTTGCCTAGTGCGAAGTACGCTAACGCACCCACTCCTTCCCCTTCGACTGATTTCTGACCAATGAGTGCCTCGCTCGCCAATCCACTACCCGTTGACGCGTCAACACCACAACATCATCAGGATGGCTCCAGTTCAGCTTTAATCTCTGTAATCCAACGCGCCCAATGAACGCGAAAAGTCAGTATGACGTCAATCCGTCCGGTTTGACGTTAGATGGAAGGACATTAACCACGTCTTGGAACACTGACATTTCGTTGACTGTTGTACCACAGCCTTCTTTCTTCTTAACGCCTCGCCCACTGGCTCTGTCTATGTGGACAGCACATTTTCGTGTTCATGTTCATATCATTGAAGCCACTATCTACGTTCAAACCTCACATCCACTACATTACCACTCCATAGTCCCTCTCCTCAGCAAGATCTCTCCACCAGTTACTCCACTCCTACCCGGCATCGCAGTCTTCAAAATGCCCACCGCATGCAACTCCTCAATCAAGCTAAACAGCATACCATCACACCCCTTCGCCGCCATCAAGTTCGCTGTAACTGGCAGGTACTCCAAATGGCCCGTTATTGTACTATTATATGCCGCCTCGCCTAAAGGCACGACATAGTCCGGCACCTCAGCCATGACGCTGATGCGGCTGCTGCTGAAGCCAAAAGGCACGCCCGGCTCGTCGAGATACACGTTCCGCGGGTTGGCGCGCGCCGTGGAGCCCACGTACATGACGATCGACTCCGAGCACGTCTTATCTGAAGGTGCGAGGAACGTGCTGCTCGCCCAGTCCATGAAGGTAGTTTTATTGGCAATCGCTTCCTCTACGGGAATCGTCTGGTTGTCGCCCCAGCCCCAGCGTGCCAAAGGTACAGGATTGACGAAGGGCCGGCGACCGTCATATTTGGCAGCGTAGTCAGCATAGAAAGGCTCGCGGACGAGCTTGGTTTGCTGTTTGGTGATGAGCAGCGCATAGGTCAGGTTCATGAAGGTTGTCAGGGGTCCGACAGTTGGGTTATCTTGCCTGAACGATGAAGTTATGTTGTAGGCTGATGTGTTGGCCTGGAGGTATGCGGTAACGTTTGCGAGGAAGTTCACCAGGAGCGCATTGGCGGGGTTGCTGGCTGAGGTCGGCCAGCTAAGAGTTCGTATGTTCTTTGGGTAAGAGCTCGTGATCGTGATGTTTGAAGCGTACATTGCTTGTGCTGCTTCCATCCAGACGACGGGGTCACGGGCCAGTAGACCAGGGGTGTCGAGGACTGGACTCAGTGGCATCGTATGGTCCAGCGAGACGAGGCCGTGCGAGGGTCTGTTGCCATATAGACCCTGAACTTGGGACGGACCGCGCACACTGCCGCCGGTATCTGAACCGAGAGTGACATCCAGCCATCCGTAGGCGCCAGCACCAGCTCCCCCACCAGATGAGCTAGACGACGTGTCCTGGTAGCCGTCACCTCTTGGGTTGAACGCTTCGTGGTAGTCCACCCAGTCGGCGGTTGCACTTTCGCCGTTTGCGAACTGGGACGTGAGCATCTTGCCAACGATGATCGCGCCGGCATCTATCAGATTCTGAACGGGCGGTGCGGTGCTGTTAGCAGGCGGATATAGCCAGTACCAGGCTCGGTTACCGTTACTCGTTCGTAGGCCCTTGATGTCGTAGATGTCCTTGATACCGATCCGCACACCAGCCAGAGGCTTCTCCGCAGACTTGGTGTAGTACATGCGCGAAGGCACAGCAATAGCAAGCTTCTGGCCCACTGTGCCGGCGGGCAAGACCGAGTATGATCCTTCGCCATTGGTGGTGACTGACTCCGTGAAAGCACCCTGGATGTCAGAATAGAGCCTCCAAGCCTGGTAGACGTGGCCAGCTGCATTGATGAAATATGGACCAGATGGAAGATGGCTCGACGCAGTACCACTGAGAACAGTGTACGACGAGTTTGCTGGTGTGCTGCCGTAAACATAGATTGCTGAGGATAGTTAGCATATGTTGAATACAGGTAGGGTTCTTATTCGGTGATAATGACATACCGTCAAGAAAGCCTTCTTGCCAAACATCGTCCTTGCTGTACGATGCCACATCCACGGTACCGTTCCCAGCTACCACCGTGATTGGGACGAAAGGTCCATTCTCAAACGAAGCTTTGATCTCTTCACACCCAAAGATACTGGCTACAGCCTTCGGCGGCAGGAAGTAGTCCACGCCTCCGAGTGAAACTGTGAAGCCCGTTGCCGACACAGCAGCTTGTACACTGGATGCAAAAGCCAGCGAGGTGACGCTCAGAGCTTGAAAGAGACCCATTTTGACAACCGAAGATCTACACAACACTACCTACACGCTCATGTCGGTACTCCATGGCTTATATACCAACCATACAGTCGGCACGCAACTACCGCATACTCGGTCGATTACGTCGTGCCAACCACACCGCTAGACCTGTCTCTTCTGCAGGTACTGCTCTTGAAAGTATCCATTGGGAAGGTCGACCAGCTACAGGCAACGATGCCAAGAGATGTTGTGCCGCATTTGGGGTCGATAATGATAAGCCAGCGCCGAAGCACGCGTTGACAGGTTGATAAATCGTAAGCATACGTAGACGGCGTCGAAAAACATAGCAAAGAGAATAGTTAATGGCTGGTGCAGGTTTTGCCGATAGTCCACGGGCGGTGTTCCTTATCTTTGGGTGGAGATGCAGCGACTCGGTACCGGTAACTGAGCAGGGATTAGTACGCTCACTCGCGATACCGGTCGCCGGTCGAGCGTCCGTCGGTTTTGACTCTTGGGTCGACTGGGCTTGCGGGTCGGTGGGTGTTAGTCATTATGGTGGTCATTGTTGATAGTTAGATGATATCTTGACATTGTGAATCGTTCAATTCATGATTGCTGACGCTTGATTTCCACGAAATGCTACCGGCACCATTGCGGACTACCACGGGACAACACCGGACTGATGCTGCCAATCTCGAAACCGCAACTGTCTTGCCTGTATCATGACGCTGCTCACTGGGTCTTCTTCACACTCCTGTTCTGAAAACCCATGCCATGAATGTACACCAGCGACCCACCGAGATACGCCGCAAAGATTGTAGCCGGAACCGCCAACAACGTGCTCACGATGATGTTCTCATTGCTTGGGATGAAGCCTGCATTGCTTCTCCTCGACCACCAGTTGTATAGGGCTCCGAAGGCCGCGATGTCGTTGATGAGAGCGTGTGCCACTCCGACTTTCGCTTTCTTGGAGGAGAAGCCGTCGCGCTGGATGACGGGCATGAGCTGCTGCGCTCCGGTTGCCACAGCTGGTGCCGAGAAGAGGAGCGTGAGAATCGTGGTGTAGTACGAGAGTACTGGGAACATGGAAGGCGACAGCGCGATGCCAAAGGTCTTGACTTTTGGAGATGTTAGTACTTCGCGATCGTACTGGTTCGCAATTCTTACAGGAGGACGCTACAGCCGTCGCAGTCGGCGCATACGTCGACAAGAAGTACACGGCATCGAGTCCTCCTGTCAACAAAGTTGTCGTGATCGGGAAGTGGACCGTGGCGGGATGCGCTGGATGGCTCATGTTGTCGGTCGTTGGGTGTAGTAGGATTGGGAGTGATGGTGCTTAGGATGGTATGCACAGTGAATATACGTCAAGGGGATCGCTTTGCTTGAGACAGCCGAGCTTCTTCACGGTGCAGTGCTTGCCTACCAATGTGCGGAGAGCCGGAGTTCACGGTCTGGAATGTGCATCGTGAGAATGCATCGTCGCAGCCAATTAGACTCCAGCAGAAAGTCAGATATGCGGCTGCTTAAAACGGCTGTTATGATCTGTCGTCATCGATATCGCTGTCGTCGTCCGCGGCGCCGATGCGTAACGTTGTGCGGGCGGCTGGATGTTGCTTCAGCAGCCATCCAAAAGTGGCCAACTCAGGCACCCGCATCGCTCTTTCACAGCTCAACGGCACAATGTCTGCACTTCATCGCGTGCATGGAGTCCGCGAAAGGCACAGGCTCAGAGCCAGTGTACGACTGGCATGCGGATCCATACTGGCGAAACCGTCGCTTATCGCCCGCACAAATCCAGGTTCACGATGCTGCCTAATCCCTCAGAGTCTGTGATGAACATGTCTTCAGGCGGGTGTGCGTGCAGGGCGCGTAGGTATTGCTTTACTGATTCGGCTCGAGAGTGGTCTTGCAAGGAACTGAACTGGGTGTCGGCCAACGGCACGCGCTCCAGACATGAGCGCAAGAACTGATCTGAGCGCATGAGCGCAATGAGCCGAGACTTGTGAAGTTCACATAACACAGAGTCAGAAGTACAGGGTGATATGCAATCGTATGTGAGTCTGCATCTTAGGACTCCATGGACATGCTCGTGGACCTTAGCAGGGATTTTTGTAGGGGGGGTCGATGATATGACAGTTGTTCAAGAATCGAGTCGCACGAGTTCAAATGCCTCCGTCGGCGCAAGCCATCCTTGAAGACGATGTGAGGGGCAGGCTCCAGTACCCTATCCAGGAGTCGATGTGGGTGGGTCCAGCGACTTGTTCCACGTGGCTGGAAGACATGCCGCTTCTTTGCCAGACTGCCATGCTGATCCCATCTCTTCATCCGGAACAGAGGGGGGAAAAGCGGAGTGTCCGGCTCTATACTCTCGATTAGAAACCAGCATTCACTGAAGACCCGAGGTGCGTAAAGCCCTTTGCCCGTTTCCCTGAAGTAGGTGTATGAGTCGGTCTTATCGGGCTTGGGGAAGATGTGCAGCGTCGTGACATCAGTGACTCTGAGGAGCGGGGACCCTGCAAAGTGTTCTTGGAGTTGCATGCCCGTTAAGTCATTAGACCACTGAAACATGTCTGCTCCTCGACTCGTCTGCTGGGCTAGTGCAGGTGGTGTACTCTGTTGGGTGAGTGGTCTAGTACGACCTCCGACAAGGTCAACAGCCACTGGTAGGATCCTATCCGTGTCGTCTTCGAGCTTGAAGCTGGCGCTATGCTAGAGATGCACGAAGTGTTATCATCAAGCCTACTGCCGGCTCTCGAAGAAAAAGATAGGTTAGCAAACACGATATCGGTTGAGAGCGTTACCAGGAACCGCAACGAGCAGGTACACCTAAGGAGCCTCGTAGATGAATTTGGGTGGATGAACGTGCTTCGAAGCGATAACGTCCAGAAAAGTCTCTTTGACTCGGAAAATTCACGGAAATGCAGGTGGATACACATCAGCTCAAAGTTCTCAGACCATCTGCCCGGTTGTCTCCTTGTTCTATCGGATTGGAGTCGAAGCCCCGACCGCAATGCAGCGGCACTTCACCAACTCGAACATTGCATCAACCAGCAAGAGCGCTTCTCGAAGCATTGAAGATAATTTGCGCCCTTCTTCCAGTATCTGTGAGAGAACCATAACAACGTGGAAGAAGAACATTCGAAGGAAGACGGACCAATGCTGTTAAGTGTGCCATTCCTGGATTGGACTATTGATGGAGAAATCCCCCCACTCAGATTCCAGGTCGACAAAAGAGAAGACTACCAGTCTTCTAGGAGCATGTCGCGTTTACTTCGATCAATTCTGCAACACTTTTATCGGCTCGAGGAAACGAGCGATCGCGAATCGCAGCAGGTTTTCATGAAGCACAAGCTATGGACCACTGACCGGAACCTTGACCCAAAGGTCAGGAGGAGGTATGGTCAGTATCCTACCTCGCTCAACGTCGACGAGCTTTGGATTTTGGTTGTCGATGCTCGAAACGTTGTCACATTTTCGAGCAATCAGACCTGGAAGTCGATATGGCCGCCGCTGCAGCTTTCGGCGCGCATTATGCAGGTATCATTTCGAGGCATACGGAACTCCTTGATCAACACTTCAAAAAAACAGAACGAGCAGGATTTCAACTCGCCAATGCTTGTTATTGCAGCACTAAGTGGCGCTTTAGGCATGCTCCACCGATCTTTTTGGACGGACATAACATTGTGTCTCTCGGACAGATATGCCAGGGAATGAAAGTGCAGCGTAACCAGGATAGACGCTTTGAGGTGCTTGACGCGCTGAGACTAAGTGGCGTACCATGAGAAAACGCGATAACTTCTACTAGTATGGGGACCCTATTCTCGTATAGTTGACGTGTCGAGTGTTTTGCGAGTGGTTTTTGCTTCCGGTGAATGGCGTGGGACATAGAGCCCATCAGCTTTCAGTCGCAGATCCAAAGAGCTTTCTTAGAACTCTAGACGACGCGAAGCTTCGAGATTATGTACCATGCCATGTTTCCAAAAACTCGCAGTTCTAGTCATGCAAGCACTTTGTCCAGCTTAGTCTCTTAGGAATGTCCGTTTCGAAAATAAACCAACTCCACCGTCGGAGCGTCAAGCACCGAGAAGATTGCAGCGCCAAGATGGTTCAACAAACTCTCAACGTTCCTGAAACAGCATTGAAAAGGCCGTGCCTGGATCTCATCTATATTTTGCGGGAAGTCTGAGCTTCCTGTTGCGGCTCATGGGGAACCGCTCACCGGCCACCAATCAGCGTCACCTCATTATGGATGATCTATCTAGACGCAAATATTCCAGCATTCAGCACATCTTCACGGCCAGACAACTCGATGTGTCGATAGGGCTATGATGAGCTTCGTGCATGGATATGAACATCGAGATAACGCCATGCAGGCAGGCTTAGCTATTTGATACGGCATATGGCCCTTTCGATCCGGCCAACATCGCCAACATCTTTGGGCCTACAAAGGCAGTTGTATAAGAGTGTCTAGCCAGCTGAAGACCGCAATGAGTTTCTAACCTCAGCATTCTCTTTTGATCATCAATATGAAACTCACATCTGTCCTCACAGGCACGTTCGTTACGTTCGCAGCCTGCCAAACACCAGCGCCATATACCGACGAGAAGTCGGGCATCACATTCAACACCTTCCAGCATAGCAGCGGGATGTTTTTTGGGCTCGCACTCCCCCAAAACACAACTGGAAACACCGACTTCATTGCCACAATCGGAGGCAAAGGCACAGGCTACAGCGGCGTGAGTCTTGGTAGTGGCATGCTCGGCAAGCTCCTCTTCATCAGCTGGCCCAACTCGCAAAGTGTGTTGAGCAGTTTCAGGACGACGACGTATGTACTCACGGTATATTGGATACTTGAAAGCTTCACAACTGAGAAGACGAACAGCAACTACGGCTCACCTGCGGTCGCAACAGGCACTTTCTCCCAAGTTCCGATCGCCAACGGTACTTATATCAATAGCACGCACTGGACATATACCTTCCTCTGTTCGAAATGCATTCAGACTGACGGCACAACATTCAAGGCCACCGATACTGCGCCGAGCTTCGGATACGTGCTGAACCCCACCGCGCCGATCCAGAAGACGAATGCTGGCGCTACTGTATCGAAGCATACTTCGCAGGGCCAGGCAGTGTTTGATTTGAGCAAGGCGAAGAACAGCAAGTTTGACACCTGGAGAGGCTGGGCGAAGCCCGTCATTGCGAGGCGTTTCGATACCTAAGCGTACACTGCTGGTCATCTAATGAGAGGTTCAACACCCAACAGGTCATAGCAATTTTTCATGTCAAGATACACAAGACCGTATTGCAAGCTTCCAAGGTACAATCCTGCGAACATCCAGTTTGAAAACAAAGTATTTACATAATGCCGAAATGTACTTGCTCGCATTTTTCGCAACACCGTCATGTTCCCGTATAAGTCTGCGCTCCCCAAACACCGATGCAACAGCCACAATTGCCGCCGATGCTCTCGGTGCTTGGAATGCCCGTGCTGATGCCTCGTCAGTCTTTCAGCCGGATATTGCCAAGGGTAATATATACGGCTCATAAAGCTTGTGCAACATTTTCTGCTGATCCCAAATAGGGGAGGCTTCTGAGCTAATATATTAATATAGGATAGAGGATCTCCAGGGACGCATCCATGAATGACCTCAGTTACTGCAACTCTGGGGCTAGAGAATCAAAAGCCTATCCAACTGCTCCATGCTCGAACATGGCGTCTAGAGTCATTGGACTACAAATGAACTGTCTCAGCGCTAAAGGGGAAGACTTCACGGCCCTTGGAGGCAAGGTCTTATGCGATAAGAACGTCGCAAGTACCGACACGAACATCTACGATCGAAATAGCATGGGCAAGACCAATGCAGTCATGCAGCTATACTATGCAGCTGTCAAAGGATTGAGATAATGCGGGGCGTCTTTGATGATCTTCTGCTCAATCACATCTTTAATGGTCCTGTCTCATCCTCTTCACCTACGCCAGTCTGCTCTCTCTATCCTTCGGCGCAGCGAATTATCATCTTTACGTCTCGGCTCCTGTCGATCATCTCGGCAGCGACACTTCTACCTGAGTTAATGGAGGCTGAGGTCAAACCGTACATCATCAGACTTGCCCACACACGATATGTCCGAATGTGCAAAACGACGAAGTGGACTTGGGTGCATTCAGCGTGACATTTTGGGCTCATGGCACGAAGATCATGGGTGATGATGTGTGGTTGAAGACGGAATTGGGGTGCTACGTCACGCAATACAATGTATCGGAGTATGATGGCGACTGTAAGTATGATTCTATCGATTATGGACCAAGGAATAACCAAAGTTCAAGATACAACTGATCTCGCATACTGCGGCCGCGCGTCCGAGGGGGAGGAGCTCACCATCGAAGCCGCAACGACCAAATACAAGATGGAATGCAGAATATGTCCCTGGCTTTCCTGCGATACTACATCGTATCTTCTAGAGAACGTCGATCTCGAACTCACATACTGGGTTCCTGATGGTCAACTCATCATCGACGATCCATAAGATTCCATCACATAACGTAGCATGCGGACGCAGCTCACACAAAGCAGGATCTGGATGAAAACCACCAACAACTGCTATGTCGCGCAAAAGAATCTCTACTCAAAGCCAGACATCAATTATCTCGACTCTTGCGGTCCCATTCCTCATCTTGAGCTTGTCGATCACAACAACGAAAACGGCACCAGCGAAGTCGACAAACGTGAAGTTAACGGACGAAGGAAAAGCCTTCAACCCGTGCTCGAGCTCACCAGTCGAGGCTTGATGTACCTAGTCAACGTCACAGTCGGCGAAGAATACGCATACTGCCGCTCGTGCCCGAAAGACCCTTGTGAAACGAAGAAGACGTACGAGATTGACCAGGAAGTATGGCTACATTTTTTGGTCAAGAACGATAACGAAACCGTGTGGTGGAGCGAGACAACCGTAAGTGATGGTACCAGCTTGAGTTTCGTCCACTGATACTTCGTGCGAGCAGGATTTCTGCTACATGAAGAGCTCAGACTTTTGGGAAAGTCGGGAAGGTGGTAGTAAGTCTACCGGATGTGCGATGCGACAAGGTCGAGCGGCTGATTTGTGCAGACTATCGTTTTCCTTCGTGCGAATACTTCACCAATCCCAGAGACACTTCAGGCGATGACGACAGGCGAAGGTAGTCAGATGAATGTCTGAACCAAGTTGAAGCAGAAAGAACATGTTTCTGCTTTGGACATAGCCAGTTTCATCTAGTATCTCGAGTCATCAGAGCGCATTCGTCGCGTCCTACGGCACCTTTAAAGAAAGAGTCGATTTTAATTGGCGAAGCAAGCATTTGAGTCTATGGAAGAACATATACAATAATGATCTACATGAAACAGCGCGCGAATCGAGACACAACAAGTCTAATTAAGAGAGAGGAAGAAGAGAAAGTAAACCAAAGAAATCAAAAAAATATCCAGAAGGTATAGCCTTGAAGCCAGAGTCTCCTCCGTATACAGATGATGTCAAGAATCGTGCTTGCATATACTCCATCAGGATTCGCCCAATTTGATTGCCAAGCTAAGACAATGTGGCACAACATCATGTGAGGTGTTTGCTCCCGCAACCTCACCCGTGCGTCTCGACTTCTTGTGACACGCGACTAGCAGTCAAGCCGTTTGATGGCAGCGGAAGCCGCGGTCCGGTCACCAATCGCATTCCTCCTCGTCCGCTCTTTGTGACACGTGCCGCGAGAGCTCTGCTCGATCTTCGGGTTGCAGATCTTGTTGCCGTTGCGCTGTGACATCTCACGACCGGCATTCCGGCTGTGCGCCTCCACGTTTCTGGCCTGGTGGTTGCAGACGTTGGTGTCGACGGCAGTGTGCTTTGACTTCGCCATGCCGGATTGTTGCTTTCCGGGTTGGTTGGATCGGCGTGCAGATCTGCGAGGAGGGTTCTTGCGTTCGCTGACGTTCTTGACTGGCGTAGTGCCTGGCTCACTGTCTGAGGCCCAGGAGACCAGAGAACTGCGGCGGACAGCTGGCAGCTGCGGGAGCTCTTCTGCCTTGCAAGGCCGTTGAAAGGAACTTTGGGGCGCAGCCAAGGTCGTGGTTGATGCCTTTTCGGGGGTCACGATCGGTGTCGGTGGGCTCGATGCCACGATAGTATCAGACTGAGTATGGGTATCGGAAGACACAGCGCTGGATGAAGGAATGTCGGAAGGCTGTGGGTTTGGTGAAGGTACAGGTGTCTCGCGAAGGTCTATAAGCAGGTCCGAGATCTTACTGTCGCGTCGGCCGCTGGACTCAGACGTCGGCGAAAGTGGAGCCTGCGGATCTGTGTGCAATGCTGTCGCCTTCTTCGATGCAACGTTGACGATGGGGCGGGCAGATGACTCTGCCTGAGCAGGGTCAACACCTTCGAGTTGCCTGGTCTTGAACGTGGACGGATCGGGAAATACGCGTAGACTAGAGCCAACTTTCAGCTCGTCGTCGTCGTCTTCGTTGCCTGAAGCGAGGCGGCGCTGCATCCAAGTTGGGCCTCTAGCCGCGATCGCCGTCTTCTCCTTCCACCACTTCGGCACTTGAGTGAAGCCAATCTCGCGCAGCCGATCGATGGAGGGCATTTCGTGCTTGTATCTGCAGCCTTGCTCCATGTAGCCACACTCGCCGGTCTTGATCCAATGACTGCAGAACACCTTCTTCGATGGGTCAGGCTCGATGCCGGAGGGATAGGGTATGCGATAGCCAATACGTTGTGCATCCTTGGGATAGATGGAAGCAAATCTATCGACCAAGGATGAGGGGCAATCTTGAGGAATGCTTGCCGAGATAGATGCGTGGACAGATTCTTTGTCGACGACCTGAGTCGGTACGGACCACGGTTGGTGATGCTTCTCCTCGATTGTGTTCGCTGGCTTCGTGCGGACGCAATGGTCCGGTGCCAAAAAGCGCGACGTTGGAGCTGGCAAAGGACGAGAGGGCGATATGCTGCTAGGCTTTTGGATCGATAGAGGAATTGCCGGGTGCTGAGTCTCTTGCAAAAGCTTCCAGTTCTCGTCGGACATCTGGCGATGTGTCAACTGGCGTGGGATGCCTTGCAAGTGGAAGGGAAGTTGGTCGGCAGGGATGAGAGGGATCATGTCGTTGCCACGGAGAACATAAGCGCGCACGCCATGTGGAAGTGGGCACCTTGTAGAGACTTGTGCAGCCATATTGCCAGGCAGGAGTAGGACGGTACTAAGAATGTTGTAACAGCTATCGCGGTCTGCTATACGGTTCTGTGGCCACCAAATGGATGTGGTAGGTAGTCGAACGAAGAAGAGCGGAGGCCGTGCTATATGTGGATGACGGTGCCTTGTATTGCCCAAACAAACAGAATGCTGCATCTTCACGACAGGCACTAATAGCAGTTCCGGTGCGACGCCACCCAAACTTGCCTGCAAGGCAAACTTGTCCACCAATTTTGGCCGCATACATTGACTTTGAAGCCTTAGGAGTATGCGGTACTCAAGTGCACCAGCTTGTTGGACTCGAATCGTGGCCGGCGAACCTGATTTCAGTCGAATTCTGACTGATGAAACGATTCGCTAAGTCTTTGCGCTCCTTCTATTCCAATGCGTTTTGCGGCTCTTCTTTGTGGCTTTACTCGCTACCTCGCTGTGTGGGTCTTCGCCAAATCCTCGACGGGATTGTTGTTCTGGGAGGAAACCTCAACTATGCACACTGTAGCGGGCCAAACTTGACGATTGCTGAGTGAATCAATGACAAACAACTACAAGTTTCCGGGAATGAACGGCTTGTCGCTCGTGTGTAGTGAAGCAGCACAGCGAGTTGTTCCTTTACGGGGGCATGGCATTAGACTCAGCAAGCCAACTATCCCACTGCTCCCAATTAATTGGGTCGAGGCTGTTATTCCCCATAATGTAGTCGTCTGGCAACATGAAGTCAAAGTCTATTGCTGGGTTTTCGGCCTCGCCGTAATCGGAACTATCGTTTAGGCTGGACTGGTTGTTGTTACCGAAAGCGTCCGGCTGGACAGCGTTTGGAGGGTAAGGAAGTGCGACGTCCATCGTGGGATGAGGAGTATATGTGGCATAACGGTTGATTCCTAGCGTCCCTTCATCTCCGCGCGCAAGATCTACGGAGCTGTTGTGTTTTGCAATGCGCATTTGCTGTTTTGCCTTGGCCTTTTCACGCCATTGGCGTAACTGAGAAATAAAAGTTGGAGTCGGTGGGGGGTTCATGTTCCTGCTGCGAAAGGCATCCTCGCGAGTGGCAAAGGCTTTGAGACAGAGGTTGCCCACAGCCACGTGGATCGGCTTCTGCATGTCGTTCACCATAGCAGGGGTATGTTCTAGAGATACGCGTATGAGGTCAGCGTTTGTCTCTTGTGCAGTTCGCACAGAAAAACTACATACCGTACGAGCTGATTATTAATTCCCAAGTTTTGTGGGCATCAGCCTTGAAGGGATCCGTCCGCAGGGTATCAAGGACGTGAATAAACGCATGCCACTGTCGAAAGTAGGGTGTATGCCACGAGAATCGCCGAAGCACGTCGTTCGATTGTACCATGTTGTGCTGCTCCAGAAGCTTCACACTGACGTCCCAGACTAATTGGCGTTCGGAGTCCGACACCTTATTGGTCCAGCTCCGTGGATGATGCGTAAGGAAAGTGACAACGTTCATGCCGTAGCGCCCAACCAGCATCGTTAGAAGATGCAATGGTTGGGAAGGATCGCAATAGCGTAGATACTTCATCTCAAGCCTGTCTTGCAGTTCCTTGACAGCAATTTCCATTTCTCCTTTACTGTGGTCATCTCTTTTCTCGTCGAGGTTCCACTGCGCCGCCTTCAAGCCCTCTTCGCGAAACTTGGCTATGCGGCTCACCGCAAATGCCATCATCTCACACCTGAACGCTACAAAAATTACGTCCGTGACTTTGTTCTTGACAGCTGTCAGGGTGGTCATGCTCGGTTGAAGTTGATCGTCATCAATATTGGTTGGCCATTTCGTGCTTTCGGCGCCGAAGTCGAAGTCCCTGAATTTGGCGAGGCCACACAGTTCAGCGGTGCGAGAATCGTGCATCTTGAGCTGCCACCAAATACGGCGCCTGAGTTCAGTTTTGAATGGCGATAGTCCCAGGAATGACCCATCGCGATCGAGACCCATAACATGAGCGGCGCGTAGTGCCACTCCAGTCAGACCGTAAAGAGCACGAGGTTCGTAGACATCTCGAACGGCAAGTAAGTGAAGGACCATAGCTTGCAACACCGTAATGTTAGTAGTCCCCAAGAACCTAGCTCGTGATAATGCCCGTTCGGTAGCGCGTGTATATTTCGATAGAAGACGTTTCTGGGGTACATTGAATCGTGACTGACACTCTTGTTCGTTCAGGGACATGATAGCTGTTCCATATATTGCAAACATCAGAGATTCGAGTGCGCGAGGTATGGGGGTACTTGTGTCGCTAGCAGCTTTTTGGATAATTGGCTGGAGAGTAGGTACATGCACGACCTTTGACAGCGGATCTATCCGAGCGGAAGGCACAAAGTCAGTGTTCGTCCTGTATGCAGTTCGCGAATACTTCACTGACCAACGTTTTGCACAAATATATCCCACAGTTGTCGCGAAACTAGAGGCGTAGGATGAAGCGGTCTTTTGTAGCACGACTGTGGTCGACCTCTGAGAGCGAATTCATGGCCGCCATCAGAAGACTCTGTACTGCTGCTGTCTCCGGTATCATCGAGTGCATTTTCGGGATCGTTGGCCTACATGTAAGCTTAGCAGTGTTCAAGTTCTCGTGTCCAACCGTCAAGAACCGAGTTCAAGCAACAAGAGGGCTGAAAAGCTTAGAATTAGATGATCTTTCGCACCGTATGTGACTCTCGAATAACTCTTTTGGCGTAGAGAAAAATTGAGTTCTCACCTCTTCGGCCACCCTGCTCCACAAATTGCTAAAGATTGTTAGCCAGCAGCCACGCATAATGGGTCGCGAGGAGAGTTGCCTACTTCTCGACGAACTTGAATCGTTGTCCGGTGAAGCCCACTGCTGGTATGGTAGCGCTAACACGAGAATGAGCTGTCTCGTTTGCAAGCGATATCCGAGAGACAGTATCGTCCTGAGTAGAGGCCCCAATCTGGTGGCTCGGCAGATCAAAGTTAGTGGGCCCTGGCAACTGTTTTGTGTCGATGCCATGTTCTTGCAGCAGAGCCTCGTACTGAGTCAGACGATCAGCAAGAGCTTGAACCTTGACACGCTTTTGTCGTTTGCGCGTTGGCTTCGCGGCGTTGAAGACACATTCCGCGCTGTGTTTCGTACACGCGCTACACGGTCTTTGCCGGTCCTAACGAAGTCATTGTAAATCCCATATATACTTTAAAAACTTGAATGCGCTTACGCATTTCACTTTCCGCTCAGCGCAACGAATGCAGGCAAAAGTGATTCTACTGGGGGTATTGATGGTAGAGGACATTGTTATTGCAAAATTCGGAAGAGATGTTGCCGCAGGTGAAGAAAGAACGATGGAGGGCGATGGAAGCTAAACCAAAATACAGTCTCGGATATACAGACTGTTTTGCATCTCCGACAAAGCCGAGCGCCCGATAGCGCATGCTGAATTACGACAATGAAATAGGAAAATCGCAACGCTTGGAGGGCTACACGTGTCGTGCTTTCGAACCCACCAGATATTCCAATCGCATCGGCTATACCTACAGATATCGCAGTAATTTCCTTGTTCCCCACTTTGACGCCCCTGTCCATATTGTGGCTGTTGCATGGAGCCCAATACATGAGATACTCCAAGCACAGCATTGATTTCCCAATGTCAGATTCCCATTTTTATAGCACTTGGTACCAGTAAAGCACTGCGGTTGAATGTTTCTGGCAAGCTTCGGTGACCGCATTGGCAGGTGAAGACATCAAATCCGCATTCGGTCGTGTGCTTGGACTGCCGATTTATGTACGTGCAAGTCGATAGCTACATACCTCTTACGAGGCGCGATATTCAGTGTAAGGAGAGACGGTATTACGCGTGGTGAGAGCTGTCAGCTCAGAGCTGTATGCCGTCTATGTAGTCGCCATCGGGCAGTGTTGTAGTTCAGAACTCGGGAAAGCTACCATACCTACCTGGATTGCGCCTCCTCTTCACCCAACAGTAACTTTGAAGATGTGGATTTCAAACTTCGCAGTATCACCCAGAGCTTGATGTACTGCATGCAATAGTCGATCTCATGCGATAGGCTCGGCAGGAGGCGCCGCACGTTTGGCCAACATGCCAACGAGTCCAAAGCCTTTTGAAACAGGCTCTGGAGAAACATGCGGTGGTCCTTGAGTTTTTATATTTAGCTATCGGAAATTCCAATCTGCTCGAACATTTGAAAGCGCAATGATCCGCGACAATCTAATTTTAAGGGTAGACCTCGGGCAAAAGCTTAACGCCACGAAAACGCCGTCTCACGGATCGACCTTCAACACCTCGCTGCGATCATGCTGCATCAGGAATTAGCAGCCAATAGCGATGTGGCGATGTCACATCTCGCAAATCACGGTCAGCGGAGGTGATCAGTCGTTGTGCATCCTCTCTTCCCCACGGCAGGCCGCATGCTCGAAAGGTTTCGACATCGACAACATTCCACGAAGCCATGGTGCCAGACCAGAGCCACGGTAGTATCGAAGCATCGTCAGCTTCGACAATTTAATGAGCCCCCCGGGGTTGACGCAATAGATACGAGCACCTTCGTGCCGTCACCCGGAAGGGTACCATCTCTGGCACAGAGTTTGCAAGCTCAAAGTCTAGGTGCTAGCTAGCGGTTTTTGCGCGACTGTGATCACGCTTCAGCAACCACTTTCATGCATGAATCATGGGTACCTAATGGCAAATTCCCAGACGGCCCGAACCCCATCTCAATTCGACGTTGTGGGTGCTTGGAGCGACATGGACTTGTTGTCGTGCTAAAGTTGACGTCTCGACGCACGCTGCGAGGCTAAGAATGGTTCACAGACTTGCATGATGGCAAAAAGTCTAGTGATCACCGCTACTTTCTGGAGGGCAATTCTTGAGTGCTCCTTCAAGGCAGAACAACCGGTCCAGATGCATATGCCACAACCCCTGTCTCATGTACCCAGCAATCTGCTCACACGCGACTGATGGATAACCGCCGCAACGAAGTGCTAGCGGTTGCCGCGTTGTTCTTCGTACTAACATGGACGACTGTCGTTGCCCGCTGCTATGTTCGAGCGGTGATGACGAAGACGTTCGGTATGGACGACTACTTCATGATCGCGGCTGCGGTGAGTTTGGACTCTTGCATCTTATGAGCATGACACTAACTTCACACCGCAGGGTGTCTTTACGGTATACCTATGTTTTCAATTCTTTTCGGCTACACGTGGGACAGGACGCCATAGATGGGACTTGTCGGATGACGATGCGCGAATCGCGCTCATGGTGAGTTCGATAACATGAACACATAATTCGTTACTAACGAAGAGAAAGTTCTGGTATCTAGGCGAGCTTCTTTATGTGATTACCAGCTGCCTTCTCAAGTTCTCGATCGGATACTTCTATTTACGCGTTGCGACTCAGTAAGTAATCTTGTACGGAATGTTCGAGACTACCATTAACGCTGCACCTACACTCTTCTCCAGACGATGGCATATCTGGACAATTCGCCTGCTGATGCAGGGCACCGTTCTGTTCGGTCTCATCTATTTCTTCTTGGTCATGTTTCAATGTGTACCAAGTATGTGGTCCCTCAACTTTCCGCTTTCTAGCTAATCTTGGGAAGTCAGCGTGTTCTGGAACGTACATCCGGCCTCCGCAAAATGTTTGCCGAAAGGACCAACTCTAGGAATTACATATGCTCTTTCAACGGTGAATGCGGGAGCGGACTGGGTTCTTGGAACTTTACCGATACTGATCGTGTGGTCCCTCAATATGAAGCTCAAGACGAAGATGCTCGTGGGCGGCATTCTCATGTTTGCTGCTATTGGGAGCACAGGCACGATCGTCCGCATGTTCTACCTTCATACACTCATGGAAGGCCCTGACTTTCTGTGGGCCACAACAGATGTAGCCATCGTAAGTGTTCATCTTCAAAATGCATGCGAGGAGACTTAGGCTGACCATGTGTGTCCGCTTTCCACAGTGGAGTACGGTTGAGCCTGGTATAGGCATTGCAACTGCAAGCATAGCCTGTCTACGGCCGCTCTTCCGCGTCTGGTTCTGGCGTTTGGGCCTTGCTGATCCTCCTCGCGACCGACGGTATCCAACGTACCGTTCTTCGAACAGCGGGAAAAAGCGCAAGGATCTTCGAGAGCGTCGACGAAGTCTCAGTCCTTCAGACCTTATCCCCACGACGAATAAGAACTGTACCAAATACACGGAACTATATGGATCTGGGAAGAAGGGAGAAGCTTTGGATTCTATGTCGCCAACGCTTGTTACAACGGCGTCGGAATTTGAGATGACACCTCTCGACACTATACAGACCGTGACAATAGACCAGGCGTCAAACCAGGACCTCGATCTTCCGCCACGAGTAGAGCTGAGAGACAGCTTCCGCAATAGTTTTACTCGCGGAACTGTTCTGGGGAAGTTCCGTATCCCAGCCTGAGAACGTGTTCGGTCGTGGTCAAGACTAAAATCGTCGTTCAGCATAACGAACAACTCAGAGGGATTGCACACGCCATGTGTACACAGGAGCTGGGACGCGAACAGACTTGCAATGACATGCTGCATTTCACTTCAGAGAATGCAGGATGCGGTTCGTTGCTATCTCACACCAACACGTTGGGCTTCACGTAGATTCCGTCTTTCACCAGACCCCAATATTGTTGAAAAGAATCATTCATACCTGTCCACTCGACCTAAAGAAAGCTTAGATTCCCGCTCGACCTCGCTCCCGAGTTTTCCGACTCGACCTCTCTCCCGTCACGGGCAGTGTACGACTACAAACCGCTCAGCACCGCAACGCCGCAGCGGCCTTCACCTTACACATTATCTGAAAAACACGCTTCCCTTCCGCAAGATAAGACATATCATGCCGAGTCCACAATTACCAGCACATCTACCAGCACATCATACTGAGTCGCAGCCAATTATGATGAGCGAGCGCAAACCCCAATGTCTCACACCTGGAACATTCCACCCAGATCTTCCAGCATTCAAGTTTCCCATGCTATCACATCAACCATCGACGCGAGAAGAGTGGAAAATGTCTCCCCAGTGAACAGACAACACATCCACAGCATCGCGCTTCACCCACCTTCTGCAACAGACCAAAGCCCTTGTTGGGACCCATGGCGTATACACATCCTTCACTGGGATAACAGTGTTCTCGCGCGCACCAGTCGCGCCAACCACATCACAGAAAGCAATCACGAAACAACTTGCGCTATCTCTCGCCGCAGCCCAGGATTGTGTTGACAGCGCCCAAATTGAAGGTCCGGCACGAGAAGACCTAGCTATCTTCAAGCAGCTATGGGACACAACCTCCATTATCCTCGAAAACGTTTTCGCACTCGGAACACTTGATCACGAGACGTTCGGTTGGGGAATGTACGGGCTTTCGACAGGCTATGTGCATCGAGCATCGTGGCGAGATAACGCGGAGTTCTTGTCGCTGCAGACACGACTACATGATGGGCTTATGCAGATGCTGGACCTGAACAAGCGACCGAGACGGCCGTAAATAACGACTAGTACTGGAGGCAAGGTCGAGATGTTGGCGAAGGCACGTCGGGAGATACATATCTGTGCGAATTTGCTGTTACAGCAGTTCAGTCGTGAGGAGTGGAGGAGGGTACGCTGGTATCACGGAGTGGCGGTCGTGGAGCAGTGGATCAAGCACTTGGGTTTATGAACCAAGTCATGAGGGTTGGCGGCAATTGGAGATGGGTGTTTGAGAGTAATACACGAGAACCTGATATTTCATCCAATAGCGACAGCGAATGATAGAGCAGGAAAAAAGGAGACTGAATACATTGAAGCGATCACCATGTTCTAGATGACACCGAATCTTCGACGATATTTCGATGCTAGTTCGACGCCAGGTAAATGGTGGTGTCTCAAAGGTTCATGCTTTGGAAATCGAATTGACGAAGCTGCGCGGATGCACCGAGAGTAAGATTGGTGGGTGATCTTTCCTGTATCGTGAATTTGCTGATGGAACCGTGGTCACAAGCATACGTGCAATGCATGAGTGAATGGCTTTGTTGTCACGGACGTCGGAGTTAAGTCGAACTCCGAGGTATGGAAAAAACGTGGGGTGGTGCGTCTTGGCATGACGCGCCGCGATCGCTCTTTTGACATATCGCCTCTTCAACCCGTCACCATCTCCAGTTCACCTACAACAATCAACCTCAACTCACAAATACCTCGTAAACGACCCGAATACAATACGCACACCCTCAAAACACCACACGTACCTCTCGTCAACATGTTCAAGCGAGTGGCAGCAGCAGTACCGTCGCAGATGCTCCGAACCGTCGCGAGACCGAGCATTGCATCACCAATCCGCACAGCAGCACCCACATTGTCCGTCTCTGGACGGCGGCAGTACCACGAGAAAGATAAGTCGCCCTTGATCGTGATGGCAGATTCGAGCGATTGGTGGCGATGGTCGCATCGGAAGCGCTTCCGATCCCTCGAACTGTTCACCATTCTCAGAGAACGCACAGCTAACATCCGCAGCACTGCTCGACCACTACAATAAGCCACGCAATGTCGGCTCCATGTTGAAGACCGACAACGACGTCGGCACCGGCCTCGTCGGCGCCCCGGCCTGCGGCGACGTCATGAAGCTGCAGATCCGCGTCGACCCCAGCAACAACACCATCAGCGACGTGAAGTTCAAGACGTTCGGCTGCGGCAGCGCTATCGCGAGTTCGAGTTACCTGACGGAGCTTGTGCGCGGCATGTCCCTTGAGGATGCGTCGAGGATTAAGAACACGGAGATTGCGAAGGAGCTTTGCTTGCCGCCTGTTAAGCGTAAGTATTCTTGATTGTGGTGAAATGGTGTGTTGCTGACAGATTGCAGTGCACTGCTCTATGCTTGCTGAGGACGCTATCAAGTCCGCAATCTCGAACTACTACACTAAGAACCCCAACGCTCGCGCGACGGATCTCGGCGGAAAATCGGCGCCGCTCCCGAAGGTAGAGGTTGAGACGGTGACAAGTGCGACGGCATAAGGATTGAGTGGAGATGTAAAATTTGATATGGTTCTATGGCAGGAGATGGAATGGCACCTCAATGCGATACGGACGAAAGATTCTTTACACCATAACTTTCGCTTGCCATTGTCTCCAGGCGGTCTTTTGCAGGCGTTTGAGCGTTTATCGACGGATTGTGTATAGGGAAGATTACTCAGGGCGGATGCCTAGCTACCATACCAATCTATTGACAATGAGATTTAATCGTAAACCCGATGGAAAACGTGCAGGATCCTATCATGATGGCGAATCTTCGCCGCGAAGATTCTGCTTTCATCTGCAACCGTATATATCAGCTCAGTATCACACCACTATCCAGACACTACTTGTAGATTCGCACGCGCCAGAATTGAGCTGTTTCGCACGTAGGCTCCAAAAGGCAGGACGAGTGTTTTCAATTTCTTCAAATATGGTCAATTGCACTCAAACACGTCTCAAGTGAATCACACACAGAAAAGTACCAATGTTATACATTCCGACACTCTATGTGGTCTCTCCATCTGCCGTTCGTGCGTGACCCATGCATGCTCTTGACCTTCTACGACTCTTGTTCGACGAGAAAAAAGCAAACGCCTTCGCTGTGTGCCGTGTATAGAACAATCTTCCAGACCTCCTCCCCTTGTGATCCAGACCTTGTTCCCAATGCAATACTGACGGACTGACGGACGGTAAGAAACAAGTGCATGCGTGTGTGTATGTGTCGCACTATACAATGAGCCACGGTGGTGTTCGTGACCCTGATTTCGTGATATGTCGTGGCTGTGGTGCGCATGACATCTCTTCTATCAGACAAGGGCCCTCTCTTATAAGAACCCAGAATTCCATTTCCCCATGAGCGCATCCCTGGTCATCTCAAAACTCAGCCAACTACTCGCCATACTAGGTGCCACCTTGAGAAGGTTGGGCGTTATGCCTGTATTTCAGTCAGCGCATGTCACACAAACTTCATACATGAGAACTCTTACCCTTGTACATGCCCCGTAACCCCTCACTCCGTATGATAGACCGCACGGCGTCGAATATGCTGGTGTACTGGTACCCCATGCCGCTCATAGTATTGATCTGGAATCGGCGCCGCAGAACATCAAACGGGTACGTAATCGTCTGCGCCACGGCTCCCGAGGTTGCGCCCGCTCCCAGCTTGCCCAGCGCAGACGGATCTTTCTGGCCCTCTGGCGTGAATTGCGTTCGCGCCATTTCGTAGACCATGAAGTTGAGGCCCACGTAGGGTGCTACGCCCGCGACGGTAGGTACGATGCCGCGATATAGGGCTGGTATGCCGCCTTCTGTTCTGTACATGTTGGCTAGGAGTGTCCACATGCCGGGCAGTTTCTGGCCGGTTTCGCGCTTGAGGCTCGAGAAGGAGGCGGATTGGATGGACAGTCGTGTTCGCACGATGTCGAGGGGGTATGTGCATGTTACGGATGTTATGCCGGCGAGGCCGCCGCAGAGGAGGCGTTGGTATGCGCCGAGGGGGGCGCCGGGTTCGCTTTCGAAGAACTGGACAAGGTCAGTAAATTGTACCATGTCTCCATCCAGCAATCGTATCCAGCTTCCTCCTTGCAGTATTTCACTGTTCATGTTGCCAAATGCACGGATCTCCCAAGTAATGTCCTCCGATAGTACCACGCAAACCGAGAGAATTACTCACCCTCTTATACACGTTATACGAGCTAAATTGCACCGCAGAATATGGCACTATCCGTATGCAATTCGTTCCATTCCCCGCCATAAACCCCCTCCAGCCCTCCTCTCTCCACATCTTCGCCAGCGCCTTGGGCACCGACATCTTATATTCATTTCGGCCAACGCTTTGTATCTGGAACAGGATCTTCAGGCGCTCGAGGGGTGATACGACGGTACGCGAGACGGCGCCTGCGATTCCGCCGGCGACGAAGGATGCGAGGACGGGTTGCGCAAAGGTCTGCCGTATGCGTTCGAGGGCTGTGAGGTCGGGTGCGAGCGGCTATGGGGACGGGTCAATTGTTGTAGCGTACGATTTCGCATGGTTTGTACGTACGCTCGCTTCCTGGCCTGCTTGCGAGCTCATTGTCGCGGTGGTTCGCGACGCAGAGGCTTTCCAGACTCTGACGTAACCAACCGACCTTTTTGAGTTCGAGAATGCAGAATAGGCGCCTGGCGCAAGGACTCAGATAGTCTGCGCAAGCGGTCGTCTTATTGTCGAGGTAAGGAGATCGCTGAGCGCAATGGCGAGATCATCGGTAATTGTAGTCGGGGGAATATAGACTGATGGCTAACTTTGGTGTGTTTCCTGTCGGCGAAGTGTCAATATCTAGGTCGTCCATGCAAGGCAGGTGTATTAGTAGCAGCAAATTAGGTGTAGGCGGTGTCGCGGCGCAGTGGTAAGACGTCGTGTTTGAAGTGTCCTTTTGGTTTGAGGAACATGAACGGAACGAGTTCGAGAGATTTCTTAGCGCGAGCGAATCAGGACCCGCATGCAGTGACGTGACTCTTTTGACATGGGACGACCCGGCCTTTCGCGAAGGTGCATGTGGTTTTACCCCGGCTTTCGAGCAGCTGCCTCTCTTATTATGTGTTTGCAGTCCTCCAGGAAGCGAGTTTCTTCATGTGCATGAGTGCCTGACTTGCTTCATTTCCACAGCGGACACGTCACATGGAGCTCGAAGTCACCCCTTTCTACGCCACTCTACGCCTCCGGCGCTGAGATCGTACGGACGCATGGCTGTTCAATAAGCACCGGCGTACCTATTACAGCCACGTGAGGCCTCCCTTTCTAGAGCCTCAAGTCAGCTGCAGCAACCCTGCCACACATCACAAGCACGGGTCACCATATTATTTCTCGACGATGAACGAGCTGAATATCTAGACACTCTTGGCACCGGCGCGTCTATGTTGTTTCTGCGTTCGATTGTGCAGCGCTGTTGATGGATACTGTATCGTAAGTGCGGAATTACAGTCCCGAGCCATCGGAACGGTCGGAACGCTGCCGCTCATGCTTTTCACCCCTTTCTCGAAAAGACCCTGCGGCGTGTTCGAGTTCATCAGTCCAAACATCTAGCAGCTGTCACTCGATCCTGGCTCAGGACATACTGCAACTATCTGTGTTGATCTTCGACTACGCAGTACAGTACACAAGGACGGCCGTGGACGAAACGACATCCTGGGCTTCACCAAGGCTTTGCACGATGACCCTCCAGACGAGGCTCGATCGTGGGTCTTTCACAGATTTGCTGATCTGAACTCCCGAGACCCAGTCAAGCATTTGGTAATACTCATATTGAAAGCGTTGCTATTCACATATATACAGTTACATCTGCTGGGGCACTCCAGTAACGATCAAAATCTCTCGCCTCTCTCCTAGACATCCTCCCTCCTCACTTGCTGTACACTCTTCTCACCCGCGCTAGCCGAGTCACTAGAATCATCCGCCCTGACCACCGTATTTTGACCAGAAAATTGATCGACATTCGTCTTGTGGAACTTCCTGGCCGACACCTTCTTCTCGAACAGCACGTCGAGCTCCGCGAAGGACCTGTTGGCTGTCTCCGGCAACATGAAGAACATGAAGAGAATGAGCAGGACGGTCAAACCGGCGTAGAAGAAGCCAGTCATTCCAGCCCAGTTCCACTCGTTCGGTGAGAGCATGCGAGGAACAACGATGTTGTTGAATATGCTTCCCTACACAAACTTTAGCTTGGAATACACTTCAGATGGGTGGGCCATGGACTTACGAGATTGTAAACATTACGGGCTAGCACAACCGTCTTGATCTTTAATCGAGTAGACGAGATCTCTGCGACTATAGCGTAGCAAACCGGCCCGACTGTGAAGTTGTAAAACATGGTGTAGACCAGCAGGACCGAGCCCAAAGCCCATGCTGCGCCGGTATTCTCACGCGAGATAACGCCCAGTCCGCCAACCACCATGAGTAGGCCAAATAAGATGACAAGACCATACACATACAGTGTCCTCCGTCCAATACGTCTCATGAGGAACCATGAGATGACGGTACCAACAGCACCCATGCAGTACTGTCCAATGTTCATGTTCAACGCGTTATCCGCAGACAAACCAGCTTCGCGGTATATCTGGACCGAGAAGCCCATCATCGCGGCGCCGCACCACGCCTGAGCGAGCCAGACCATGCAGGCAATGAGTGTGCGGCGCTTCTCGACGCCCCTGAAGCAGTCAAGGTAGCCGACGCCTCCGTGCATCGCTTGTTCAAGATCGTTCGTATGTTTGATCATTTCCAGAGCGTGGTCGGGGTTGAAGGCAACGTCTGGCTGTGGTGTCGTGCACCGAACGATGGAATTGCGCGCTTCCTCGTATCGGCCCTGGCGTACCAACCACCATGGCGATTCCGGGGCATACCACGCGCCGAAGAAGATGAATGGCACCCATACCCATTGAATGGATGTTGGTATTCTCCAGCCCCATTGGTTGCCTAATGTTTGGCAGCCGCGGAGGGCACCGGCAGCGACTAGTTGTCCGAAGACCCAGCAGAGGTTGATGTACGTTGTGAGGTAAGGTCGGAGTGCCGATGGTGTGATATCCGACGCGTACGTTACTGTGAGTGTTTGGAAGATGCCCCATGGCAAGCCCAGGAGAATCGATCCAGCCAGTATCATGTTGACACTTTGCGCGAAGAAGTGGAGAAAGTTGAAGACAACTGAGGCTAATAACGTCACATACATTGTCTTCTTGTAGCCCCACCACTCGGAAACGTAGCCATTTATCCAAAGCCCAATGATGGAGCCAACTTGAGCGCCGTTCTGGATACCAGCTTGCCATGCTGGAGAGATGCGTGGGTTACCATCAGCATCGGTCTCTGTCCCGAATGCTTGTCGGAACTGGTCGTATCCAAGAAATCCGCCCATGGCAGAGAGGTCGTAGCTTTCATTGCTGTCAGTGACATTCGATGGATTCTGCTGAGACTCACCCTTCCATAACGACGGCAAGACTCATGGCCATGGAAAAGAGGATGGCCTTCTTGTAGAGACGTATGGCTTGTCGAACGGTCATGTGTTTCTCCGCATCGAAACCTGCCTTTGCTTCGGCTTGCTCTTGTCCCATGTTTGCATGAGAAGTACTGAGGCGTCGTAGTGCGTCATCCTTCACGCGAACTATGCCGTCGTCGGCATGTGTATTGGAAACAGTCGATGATCTTCTTGTATGATCGGCCATGGTGTTAAGGTATCCACGAAGCAAATCCGGCGCTGACAAGACCTGTGATGTGCCATTTTGATCGTGGGACTCGCCCAATTATATACATGGCGAGAAAAGACAAGGCCCGCAGGCTTTAGATGTCTGGAGGCCAAGAGTATCTCCGGATGGGGTAAGCGAGGTTGTAACGCATAGACCAAGTGCGAGTCATAACCCCAAGTAGAGGCTCACGGGGATGGTATCTAGTCCAACGGCCAAGGCATCTCGACATAGTCACGGGAGCAAATTGCCCAGTCAACGCTGCCACTTACGGACGTCAAACTCCTGTTTTCATGGCGCAGTCTAGTGGTGTACCGTACAGTGCGACTGTCAAGGCTTTCTCGACATCGACAGCAGTTTCGTGTTTAATACCATGGCCAGAAGCTAGGGCTTGTTTCCAAGCATTCAGGCACTGACAGAACGCATGCGAGCGTTCCGTGTGGTTTGCCACATCCTGAAAATGCTAGTACTTCCGTGGTAGACAACGTCTCCCAACGTCGAGAATCCGGAGCCTGTCCGATTGTGGTTAGAGCGCGGTGCGATCCGAAGTGGAGATCTGTACCAGACAATGTGTCCACTAAGGCACGATTTTCAATAATCCAGTCACGTCCATTGACTCCAGCCTCTCACGTTGTGATCAGAAGTGAGCTTTTCGATACATTGAATTTACCTTACTGCCAGAGCTTGGGGGCATTCATGCCCGGAACAAATCTCGGTACAAGTTTGGTCAGCCAAGGTTTGGCATCTTGGCCAGCAAGAGGAGAGGAACAAGCGGAGCGGAAAAATGACAGGAGCCCAGGATTTAGGCGAGCATGAGTCCTGTTCTGACGACAGTTCAATTGGCAAGGGCCAAAAGCTAACGAGATGGCACTACCCCGGATTCACGGCACACGGGTGACGGCGGCCCCAGGCTGGAGATGGCGTACAGGATCATGGAGGAACTCGTGCAATAATGATACATACGCCAAAAAGGAGAGCAGTGTAAGCAAGGTTACCGCATTGCGAGGACTGCCGATGGATTGTCTGCAAAGCTCGAAGTGTTCAACATGGCATGGGGTTCAGACTAAGCCACAGTGGGATGTACGCCGGTAGCAACTCCGCGTGTACTCCAGAGTCCAAGCCCTCGAGGGATGGTCTGATATTTCTTGGATGTGGTAGTTGCGACGCACCCCATGTGTATGTTGCTCTCGGGCCGGCAGTCAACGAATTAACGGGAAGCCGCGAAGCGACGGCCTCCCTGTCTTGCAACGACTGCAAAACATCGCCGTCATACAGAACACCAAGCATCACGATTCGGGAGAGAAGGCCCTGACAACACTTCGGTATTGTTCGGCATGCCGGTAGTGATGGCCCAATAGCTGTCTCATGCCTTCCATACCTCCGCTGGCTCCGCAATGTTCAGTCGTCCTTGCTCCAGACCATACATCATCGACCAGCATCAACCTACCTGGCGGTATCACCTTCAATGAATTTCAAGGACGGCTAAAACAAGTCTGAGTAAGATGGTGCTTCAGTAAGAACATGGCCGAAGCTTCAGGCTGTGTTGTACTTTCTTACCTTATGCACGCCACAACTCACCCATCAAATTCGATCCGATACATTCTTGTTGGGAACGACAAACCTCTGGAGGTAATCAAGGACTTTAGGCTTGCAGCAATATCAGCTGACGTTGCTCGGAATGTTACTTGGGCGTTGTCTCGTGGGAAATGGAACTGTTGCTTCATGATATTGCAAACCGAGTGCTAGCGTCTCGCAAACACGCTGGTTTGGATAGTGCGAACATGACCAGCACGCGGTGAGCGCACGATAGGCAGTGGGGTTACGTTTGGGCGTGCCGCAAGGTATCACAAACGATGCTCTCCAAAGCCCAAGCTTCTCTGCCTTACAGGACATTGAAGACCACCGGCATTATCGCAATCATCAGCAACCACAGCATTTCGAAGAGCTGGCTGACCATGTCGCCGAAGAGAGCAACAATTTCCTCGCCAGGACCTTTTCGCAGACTCATTACAGAGCTACTGGATGTGGTACTCAATGAGATACTAAACTCAAAGGGTCGCAGCGGTCTCCTCAGCATCAGTCTGGTGTCACGCTACTTTTACATCCACTCTGTCCCGCACCTTTACCGGTATATCGTTCTGGACTTGAACAGATTTTCGCACCAAATCTTATTGGCACGGCTTGCTCAGCCTGGCTCTCGACTACCTGGTAAGATCCGAGAGCCTCACATTTCAGGAATCAAGGCCAAACACAGTTCGTCGATGCAAAGGATCTCGGCAGTTGTCGCGAGGCTGTAGCACCTTGAGGGATCTTCCTGGTCGGACGGGTCACCGGAAGTTCCTGAGTGCATTCTAGATGAGCTTCATGGACGATTTCCTCGTGCAAGAATCATCATCTCAGCATCGCGGTCCGAATCCGACGTACCTGCCGCAGAATTGCCCTGTCAATTGTCTTTCCAATCTATCACGACTCATCCCGCTGCCGCAGGATTGACTAGGTTCGCACTCAATTTAGAAACCGACGAGCGACTTTATGATGGTTTCAAGAACCACCTCATCACGATGCTCCACCGGAATACGCTACTTCGAGATCTGCAAGTCTCCAGCACTTACTCGATCAACAGAGTCTACCCAGAGATGCTAGATGCGCTTCGGACGAACGAACTACCTCAATCAGAGATACTCGTACTGGAAACGACTGGACTGGAACTGTTTACCAGGCAAGAGCTGTTTCTCTGGGGTTCCAAGGGCGGTTGGGCCAATTTACACACTCTTCAGGTCCACGGCGTCCGCCACGTCATTCCTTTCGCGGGCCACTCGCTAAAATTGAACATCCTCAGTGTATCATCACAGAATAAAGAGGACTACGATCAGCTCGAGAACTATCTTGACCGAACCGCGCGCAGCATCCTTTTGCGTCAATCACGCAGATGACCTTCTGCAGATTCGTCACATATGGGGCTGCTACGGCATCCAATGATCGTCGCCTGGTCCCATACTATCTTCTCAAAGGTATGTCATCATTCAAACATCTGGACGTTGCACGCAAACTCATCATTGGCAATTTCGGCACCTTTAGCCCTCACCTGGACGTACCATCTCCTTCTGATGTTGAGAGGATCAGGAGCATCTGTCCCAACCTGGAAAGCCTTGAGATTGATATTGCTCTTTAAGGTCCTTACGCGAAATGGCCCATGGATGTCATCACCGAGCTCGCCAAGTTTCCCGGCCACATTCAGCTCAAGTTATTCTTGTATCGCATGGAATCTAGGCGCGCTGCCTTCGTGGTTAACGGATGTGAAGCTTTTGCAGTCATGCGACACATACGTAGGCAAAGGAAGGCTGTCAACTTATCCCTTCAATGGCCTGTTTGTATGAAGATCAATACCGTTCGCTGTACCGAAGATTTCGCAAAGGAACTGGACATTCCGGATTATTTGGTGTGTGTCGAGGGTGAGGGACTGGGCGGTTTGTGCTGCTACAGAGACTGGTATGAGGCACCGAAGAAGACACCCGATGAAACGAGTCTAGAAGAACTCAGAGAGAAGCGAGGGAAGGAGATGTTTAGGATGTTTGGAGTCGACCGGAAGGGCTATGGTAAGGAGATACAGAGACGCGAAAGACATATGGATGATGACGGGCAGTTGGAAGAGCCTACGACGCTATACGACTTGTTGATGAAGGAGTAGGCGAAGATTCACCTTGTGTCCTATGAGGATGTTGCGAGGGCAGTAAATGCTTTTTTCTCGATGTACCATACGTTCTCAACATGACAGGTGTCGTGCGGGGAGGACGATGTTGGTAACGACATTGCTACAATTTATTAGACACAATTTGGTTCTGGCAAGGGTATGCCTTCTCGCAGTGAAACCATGGGGCAATTTCGTTCGTAGGTGCCGCTGATGAGAATATCTCATCGAATCCGATCATATCTCCAAAGCGAGATATCCGTTTCTTATCCAGGTTTGATAGCTGTGGGTCATCAGTCTAATCAATTGCGGTCTTGCAAGTCTAGCTCACGGCATGAATGTTCGCGATTCGCACTTGTGAAAGATACAAACAAAGAAGTGAAGATCTCCAGCACTAGCGTTCCCCAACAGTGAGTGCCAGATGATTTCTCGACAAACGCGCTCCAAAACCTCCACGCCCTACAAGTGATCCTTTCTCATCACCCCCACTTCCTTGTCACACCCAAGCTCTACAGCCTCAATTCAGCTCCCACACAACTCGCCATGATGCGGCGCCTTTGCGCCCGCAAGCGCTGGACTCCGCAACCCTTCCCAATCGAGAACCTCTTCCACGACCTCATCTGTCTTATCCTCGAGCAGGTCGAATCCGCCAAGGAGCTTTACAATCTCTGTCTAGTCTCTCGCGACATGTATCTCCGAGTTGTTCCGATCTTGTACCGAAATCTGGATTTTCGTTTCTGGAAAGCTTCGCATCGCCGACTTCTCGCACGGCTGGGCCATCCGCTGTCTGCTGTGCCGCGTCACATAAAGAGATTGTCTGTCGATGGGCTCGAGTATCTGAATAACGCTCAGCTTGGGAACTTGCACTCCGTCTTTCTGAGATTGAAGAATTTGAGGCATCTACGGTACAAAGGCCCGCTGGCTATCCCGATCCCGGTCCTAGATCTCATACATCGAAATTATCCAGGCGCCACTATTGACGTTAACGCAAGCCTGGGAGAGCAGCGTAATAATATCACGGAAGCCGACGTATCCATTCCCCCACGCACGATCCTTACACATGCGGCCGGCACACAAATGACGCGCTTCACCTTCACGCCACACAGCGCCGAGCATCTATACGCAGGCTTCAAGCGAGATCTACTCGGCATGCTACGATGCAATTGCGGTCTCACCGCTCTGGAGCTCAATTTCCTGAGCGACTACGACTTTGCGTTTCCAGAGTACGTGTCACTGTTGCGCTGCGCTGCGCTGCCACGCCTCGCCACCTTTGCGTTGAAGACGCTGTGCCACACGTTCTTTACGCTGCGCGAGTTGGAGCTGTGGGGGGATAAGGGGGGCTGGGAGGACTTGAAGACACTTGAGCTTCGGGACGTGTCGCTTTTCGCGGCGTTTAGTGGGCGCACGCCTGCGCTGGAAGATATGACCCTCGAGGTTCTTACCGTACAGGAACTGGATGAAATTGACGCTCGTCTGCAGGCCACTGGTGTCGCTGATCCGCTTCCACGGTTACGTCGAGTTCGCTACATGTGTTCCGTGCTGGTCTTGGTACCAGCAGGCCTGAACAGACGCCTAGTACCCTCCATCCTCCTCAAATGGATGCCGAGCATCACAGCCCTATATCTCCAACACGACGACGGGATTGAGTGCGCGTACATGCAATCCGCGACGTACTCTCCAACCGCTCAGGAGATACAGCTAGCCCGCCATCTATGTCCAGATCTCACGGAATTCGGCGTAGACATTGTGCTGCAGGGATCCTGGGCTCAATGGCCAATGGACGTCATTAACGAGCTGTGTCAATTCGAGCAGCCTATCTTGTTGAGCTTGTACATTCATCGCTGGAATGCCTGGCAAGCAAAGTTCAAGGACTGGCTGGTTGATTTCTTTCCTATCGCGTGCCACATGCGTCGCCAGCGCGAGCGGCGTGGTCTGCCGTGGACGAAACCGTTCGGCGCGTGGTTTTGCCTTGTGGGGAATGGATCTGGCGGGGTGGGACCTGATCTGCGGCGGACTAGGAGTTATGATACGTGGCTGGGGGGCTTCACGATGGTGTATTGGTATATGGTAGCGAGGCGGGAAGACGATCCGGATTGCTTGGAGGATGGGGAGCTGGAAGACAAGAAGG
>Ga0265780_10000238_pt1 | contig 87841 bp, 102 predicted proteins | sample P1T30metagenome_FD_192432 | JGI IMG/M metagenome (GOLD analysis project Ga0265780, IMG submission 192432) | Plant litter microbial communities from East Loma Ridge, Irvine, California - P1 T30 | ecosystem: Environmental > Terrestrial > Plant litter > Unclassified | place: USA: California...
GGTATCCCGACGCCTTTCGGGGTATCAAACACCCACCCTTCAAGTTCGCGTTGTTTTACGCAAGCCAAATGGGCACTGGAGCGTACAGCGATTGGATTTATGAGTACCCACGGATCGAGACTCGATTCTGCCACTTCTTCGGACTGCTGGATTCGATGGTTAGTCACGAGCAAAGGGACATCGTTTCGATCAAGCTTGGTGGTGTTCAAGGATCCAGATTGGTGTACCACACTGGTGGACATTTCGTCCCGATGGACTCGGCAAATATTGAGACCGCTGCAAGGTTTATTGAATATTGCATGCGGGATGAACCTGAATGAAGCGTGATTGATGGCGCTCGAGGAGCAAAGACAGCTACTCTTTCCCCGGCAGGTTTCCAATGTCTGGATTTGCACGTGTCAAGTCTGTAATCGTAGTATAGCAGCCCTGGCTCATAGTAATGTGGTTAATGGCCCAGGGTCCTCGCACCGACACTCCGCAAAGAATATTACCTACATCGTAGATCGTCTGTATCCTCACAGCGTTTTGGTCGAGATGGGCATGCTGATCGAGGGGCGGAGAGTGATGCTTGATGCCTTTGTGAGCCGGTCGCAGGATGCAGGCCGTTGCGAAGGTAAGTTGCGGAACAGAGTGAGGTGACACGGGAAAGGGAAGGGGCAGGAGCGCGAACCTGGAAGAGCGGAGCAGTCCCAATAGAGCTAGCCTAGAGGTACATCCCGAGATGGATACTGTACTGTACCCCCATTGGAGGCTTGTAGGCAACGTTAACATTAACAAAACAACATAATTTAACATTTGCGGCCACCAAAATCAAAGAAACAGTCCTTGCGTGTAAACCTGGCTCACATAACAAGACCTCACGCCAGCGGTGTCTCGTGCTAAGATCTTGGACCCATCGCCTTTGCCACCCATCGTCCCAAAAACCCATACTTCTTCCCCAGCCATGCCGAGAGCATTGTTCCAGACGTCTGGCCTCTCACCGCAAAGTCAGACATGTCATTAGGATCACGCGTCGTGAACAGAGGCCATGTCTCCTGCATCGAAGGGCTCATCAATTGCCACACCCGCTCCGTCTTTTCCTCGCGGAAAAGATACGAGCAGCCGAGTATCTTGTACAGCTTGGAAAGTGCACAAGTTTCCCCCGGGTCCGTAGTCTCATCGCTCCACTCCAATGTTGGGTGCCACCACCACAGGTGACGGAGACTCGCGATGGCATTGTACATGCCCGGGAAACTTCGGCGGCCAGAAGCACCGGCCACGGCGTGCACGCAGCCCGAAGTCCCAAAGGCGATGTGAGCTATCAGCCGGTTAACCACGACATCCACTGGGACCTCGTCGATCGTGCTTGTCGACGGATCTGCTAGATTGGACGTGCAGCGCGCTTTCGTCGGCAGACTGGAGATGATGGCGCACATCGCTGTAGTGACTGGAGCGGACCCGGCCACTTCGAAATGCGGGTAAGGTTCCTCCTGGGCCGGGGCGAAGCATGAGGGTCGGAAGAGAAGCAGTTGCTGTTCGCGACCTTTCTTGCGAAATTCCCCGAGCAACAATCTCTCCGTGAGATGCTTGACGTATGAGTAAGTGAAAGCGTGGGGCATGTGGCTGTGCTCGGGGGTTGTGCCAAAGTCGACAATGTTGTGTAGCTCGACGGCTGCACCGTGATCGGGTTGGCGCAGGGGGTAAATGCGCTCCTCCACAACGCACTCTTGTCGTTCCGCAGCGTTCGCCGGGGTCGCGTCCCAGTGCAAGAAGCTGTTCACGTAGGCTGTTGAGACGAAGACGAACCGCTCCAGGTGCGCGAAACTGAGAGCCAGCTTCGCCGCTGCCAAAGATGGGTGGACAACACTCGACGCCATCTTTGGAAGGCCATCGCGTAGGCTGATACTGGACGCCGCGTGGATAAAGATCGAGACACGTTTCCGCAAGCCGGCAATCGTCTGATCATCGAGTCCAAAGTTCTCCTTGGTGATGTCGCCTTCCAATACCGAGACTCTGTGGCAATTCTGTAGGTCGGCGACTAGTCGTGGCGGCAAGAGCTCCTGCATGCGCCGCCAGAATCGGTCTTCCATGTCTTAGCCTTCGAGTATTGCAGTGCGATGGAGAAACGTACCTTTGCCTCCCCGTACAAGCACGTGAACCTGGGATATCGTGGTATCTTTGGTGATCTTGAGAAGCAATGCGGTGCCCAGCATGCCCGTTGCCCCTGTAAGGAAGACATCTCGTGACCCAAAGGCGTAGTCGAATGGGTTCTTCTCTTCCATGACTGTTGTCGGTCCGATCGAGATGCCTGAAGGACTGAGCAAGTGAGCGGAGGGAAAAATATGGATGGAGTGAGGAGTCTGACAAAGGGACTCTGGTACCTGAGTTCACGCCGATACACGACCGTTTCAGGGAACACACATGTCTTATCAGCGGTATCCATCGGTTGAGTACGCCTCACACTACTCCTCAGGTCCATCAACCGGCCATGTTCATCTTCTATACATCGAGAGTGCGCACCAACGGCTTTGGAGTTGGACCATCACAAACCCCACAACGTTTGCAGGCGGCCGTTATATGGTGTTTACGGGAACGTTATAGGTCAATCGATAGCGATACGGCATGTGCCCGAGCTTTGAAACAAAACAACGGTAGATGCACAGCACAGATAGCGAAAGATAAGTCAGTTCACGACGTCACTATGCCCGCTCACCACACATTGCAAGACTGTGGCCCTGATGCCGTATGTCATGGAAAACTTCAAGGCAACGTGGCAGATCAGAGGCGTGCCGCGCGAACTTTACAGGAAGATGCCTCTCCAGTACATACGGTACATAACTGGCTGGCAGTCTGCCGTAGCCGCCTGTCAATTTCGAGTTCCTCACACTTCATCAGATTTGGAACGTCTTCTGAAGCCTCAAGATGTTGCCAACCACTCAGCATGGCCCAACGACATGAAGCCTGCAATCATGAGACGACGTACTTACAGGGCAGTCCGATCGGCCAACTCTTTGCTTGGGTAACAAAGAGCTCGCCGAACCACAGCCATCATGGCCCATCTTCTCGTCATGATGAAAGCGAGAGCGGTTGTTGTGCAAAGGTCGAAGAAGCATCGATCGGGGTCAAAGAAAAGACGGAGGGCGCACCACCCAGCGAAGGGCGGTCTGTCCAGCTCCAGAAAAGAACTCCTGAAGTGGAATCCAGACAACAACGCCACAATGAGGCGCACGATTGGATTCTCGCGCGACGAGTCGCCGTGGCCAGCATCATCTGCCTGTATACGTGAGCTTCAAAGGCGCCGTCGTCGTTGTTGCATCGAACTGACAATGCAAAGGTTCGTCGTCTACGCAGCATCGGCAATCTACATTGTCGGCATTCCCGAGATCAGACTCACATTCGGCCCAGGAGAGCAGGAGGCATTGTTATGATTGTCGTTGTATGTCCTTGCATGTAAGTGGCAGCGTGCCCGACGACAACAAAAGTACCCAAGAGCTGACCCTGCGATACAAGATGGTCTGGGGCCCATGATTTGGGCTCCCCTCAGCGAGATGGATTCGATCGGCAGGAGTTCGATCTATGCCTCGACATTTTTGGCATTTTTGGTCTTCAGTATACTTGTGGCTGCAGTGAATTCCTGGAGCGGGTGCCTCGTTGTGCGGTTCTTGCAGGCCTTCTTTAGCAGTCCATGTCTGGCGATAGGAGGCGCATCGATGCATGACCTCTTCCCCGATCTGACTGTGCCCTACTCGCTTGCGATATGGATAGCAGCAGCATACTACGGACCCGCATTGGGACTTCTGATAGCTATTTATCTCGTGCCGGAGAAGGGGTGGAGATGGGGGATGTGGGAAATTATTTGGCTGGCCGCACCGACCTTGATACTAATGGTGACTTTGCCTGAGACTCACGGGCCGACCATAAGAGCACGGAGATCCAGGGCTGCTAGTACATCAGGAAACACTATAGATGTGACCTTCCGAGCCGTCATCGCCGCTTTGAAAGACACCATCGTCAGGCCGGTCCAAATAACTCTCCAGGATCCAGCCGTGGCAGTGGCCAATCTGTACACCGCATTCATGTACGGCACATACTACACCTTCTTCGATGCTATTCCCAGGGTGTACCCGGAGCGCTACGGTTTCACTATGGGCCAACTGGGACTGGCGTTTCTGAGCATCTTCGTAGCCTGTGTGGTCGGTGGTGTCGCTTACTGCTTCTACATCTACAAGACTTCGATCAGCGACTGCGATGACTTTTCTGCAAACCACGAGACAAGCCTTCGTCCAGCTCTGGTGGCGTGTTTTCTGCCGCCCGTCGGACTCTTTCTTTTCGGCTGGACCTCGAACGGCGACATTCACTGGATCGTCAGTCTGCTCGGCATCACGATATACGCGATTGGCACTTTTATCATCTTGCAATGCATGAGCGTGTACCTGCCTCGAATATATCCAGAATACGCTGCCAGTCTGTTCGCTGCTAACGTCTTGTGCCGATCGCTACTTGCAGCGGCTGCCATACACCTTGGGATTCCATTGTACGGGAAATTGGGGATCGGACCCGGTGTCAGCGTGTTGGGGGGGAGTGGTTAGCGTCCTCGGCATTCCTGGGATGTGGTTCATTTATTGGAAAAGACCAGCGCTGAGAGCCATGTCTCGATTCTCGCATCAATGAGGGAAGTCGGTTTGAGGATGGAGATGTATTTCCTTTCGGGATTGAAGGTCGAGGAGCATCGCAGTTGCCAGTCTCTGGAGAACGACGATTGCCCTCGAACGTATGTTACGCCTTGTGCCACATCGTGATACACTACAGAGCACGTGGTGGGGCTTCTTGGTGTACTCTCGTGGACCATCATGCATGTCGCGTAGGCCGAGTAGACTCGACTCGTTCGGCCGCACATTGTGCCTCATCATTGAGTGCCGTTCGCAATTTATGGCTTCTATCCGGTTGGACCTCTGCAAGGCGTTGAGGAAATGTTCCAGGCCATCACACTCGACTGAAGTACGAGACAGAGGCAAGATGGAGGGGTGAGTCTGATGTTGAAAGGCTCCATACGCGATCAGGTGACCAAAAAGAGCTGCGGGTGCTTTTTAGCGTCGACGATTGTGAGCCAGTAGATGCGTGGTTGGGAGTTGGCCGTGGCTTGCTCGGCGCGTGCGGCAGAGCTGGGCGGGCAAGTTGATGCAGGAGAAGACGCTTGTAGATGTACATGTAGATGTGTGCATGTATAGAGGAGCTGTGGGTATGTTGATGATATACAGCTGCATACCGGGATGTAGGATGGTGTGTTGTGTTGTGCCGTGAAGATGGAAGCTTCCACTGCTGTCTGCGCGCAAATTGTTGTAGATGAAACGTGCGGAGTGTGATGCGCTGGTAGGTGGCGAATGTGTTAGTCGGCACGAAAGCGTGTTGTTAGTATGCTAATCGATACGTATAGGGATGAGTGTGATGGCGGGTTTGATGTCTGCGATCAAATATATGTACAGTAGGTAGTAGTGAGGAGTCTTCTTCTCCCGTCTTCTGGAAGAGGAAACAGCCAGCTCGCTCGGCAGGGATCGCGTCGTGTGTTTGTGGACCTCTTTACGCGTCTCACCCTCACTAAAACATGACAATGCATCCAGATACGCGCTCCTTTTAGCATGCGGACCGTCCGAGGGTGTACCCAATTTGAAGTGTCAAAGGGTGAAGAAGAGAAGAGGGACTCGTTGATTCGGCGTGAGCAGTTCAGCAATCTAACGGGCCGCAGCCCTCCTCCACAGCTCCAAGACCCGGATCCGATGATCCCTGGTCCTGGTATACCTTATGCCTGGCCGTAAGAGGGCTCAATGCGTGCGAGGTAGGTCGAGGCGAGGATGCCGATGGATGCAATATCCGACCACGTCCACATTCGAAGGTATTGTTGTTTAGGTGTAAAGTAGTGCGTATACCAACACGGAAAAGAACACCAACGTTTGACTGCACGCACGGATAGTGGCGGCTGCAAGCAAAGGGCGTAGAACTTCCTCGATAGCGAATAGCAGACACTCCTTTCTACTTCTCGGCGTCGACTGGGTGAGTGGCAGCGAAGAAGACATGGACGACTAAGAGAATACATGGCCGATCACGCTATCCAGATGGAAGATAGTACATGTGCTACAACACAAGTCTCTCTTCAACGGCTGGCGTCTACATGCAGCCTGCATGTATAGCGCCAACGTAATCCTCCCTCCTCCCTGCTCTACCCGCCCAAGTAAGCAGTCTTCAGCAGCCTCAGTACTGTTGTATGTCTGGAGAATTTTGTTGGTGGTGAGAGAGCCGGTTTCATTCTTTTTCCCTCTTCCATCCTTGCAGTCTTGCATTCTCTTCTCGAACACCACCTTCAGCACCACCAACATCGAATAAGACACTACTACCGAACATCTACCCTTCAATACCCAAACCCTACCAAACTCTAGGACCCTCCTCTACCGTCCAACATCTCTGGTACCGTCGTCCTCTGCCGTTGCCGCCCTCCCGTGGCCCTGCGGTCTTCCAAGAAGCTTCAACAATAATAATATCAACTTGCCAACACATCAGGCACGTACAACGCACTTTGCCACAGCCATACCGCAATTCTTCGCTGCCTGTCGCTCTCGTCCGAGGCGACATCACCTGCCCGGGTGTGTGCACGTGTGCGCTCACTAAGATCGCGGCGTAAACGCTGAGAGGCTGTCGGCAACTCCGTTCGTGGCGCAGTCCGAGATCAAGGCAAGACAAGACCCTTCGAAGCTGCAACTAACAACGGGCATGCTGCACGTGGGACAAGAATAGTTTTTGGTTTTCGCCGCAAAAGGTGCTCTTCCATCTCTTCTATGCATCATCACTGCTGTTTTCACCACATTTCTGATTTTTCTTTACCCGGTTATCTTCGTTACGGTCGCCTCCACACTCGATTTGCGCTGGTCGCTGACTCTCAAAAGCTGCCTCGCAGTCCGGACGACATCCATTTACATGCAACTACGACAAGACACGACACGAATAGCCTACATGTAACGACAGACTTCCACTCACGAATACAATAATCTCCAGGACGGCCGGTCTGCCGATTCTCTACAACCACCCGCGACAATGTCAATACCGGTCAGATCTCAGCACAGACCGCCGATGTACCACCAGGATCGCGCAACTGCCGACACCAGCAGGCATGCGCCCAGTCGCATTCCCACAGATTACTCCAACAACAACGTCGAGCAACCGGGCAAGAGAGCGCAGCATATCCCCAAGCTTGCGAGGGTTTCTAGTCAGAGGGAAACACTTTCAGACAATTCAACCGCCCAACGTCGGAGCAGTATACACACGGCGCAGCGCCCAGCGACAGCTGCACGTCAGGATGCACGGGAAGCCTTGGTGTCACCACACTCGCAAACAAGTTCGGCCGCGCAATACCAGCGCCGGCCAAGCCGCATCGTGACCCCTCAGCCGCCTCCGACCACCCGGACACCCTCGCTCTTCTCTGGATCATCCGTTCAGACTTTGGACAGCCCACGGTCGCGAGGCTTGCGAAGAAAGCCGTCGACCATCGACTCTTACACTGCACAAGCGCGAGGACATGGACCCAGGATAGATGCGGACCGTGCAACTATGCACAGTCGTGACGAAGACTACGACGAGGCATACGACGATGCGGTGTTGGGCATTTCATTACCACCAATTGGCAAAAACGAGTACAGAGATTCGTATCTTAGATCTGCCGCGCCTGCAGGTACAGGTCTCCTACCATCACTGGACACCCATCATGCGTACTCCATGCGCAATTTTACGCCGCCCGTACCGGGACTCTCTCACTCCGCGACCCCGTCGTCGAGGCACACCGAGTCGCCGTATAGTCACGTTCCTACGCCCAGCTCGGCCTCGTCGTATTCCAGTGGCTTGGTTACTACCTCCGCTCAAGACCCGAAGTACTCTTCAAACAGTCCACTCCGTCCTAGGCAGATGATCAGTGCTACGAATACCAACACAAATGATGCCTCTACCAAAGCTTTGCCACCAGTCCGCGAGTCGTCCACCTCTTCTTCAAATTCCACTGTCAAATTGAGGCAACCACAGTCTGGGAGCAAAGTGCCAGTCAGTACACTTCACGGCGCACCTTCGAACGCACATACGTCAGCAAGTGGCCGACGATTATCGTCAACACATCGGAAGTCGATCAACACTGCAATTCCTGCTCAGCTCAACACCACCATACCTCCCGAGCTTGCCCATCTGAACGTCGACGCTCCGTTGCAACCAAACATCCACGCAAATCACCCAAGGAGACCCAGTCGAGATCAGACTCCCAGTCTGAACAATCTGAAAGGCCCATCACCCGTCGTGCACAGTGATCTGCCTCGACTTTACACCACATATCACAAGCGCACCCCATCCCAAGACACCATCGGATCTGCAACTTCAACAAGCCTTCGGGGCCGTTTTGGGTTCTCTCCTAGGTCTTCCTCCAAGCAAGCCTCGCCCAGAGTTGATTCAGCCTTCTCTCCAGCGTCCTCATCAACAAAAACCACGCGACTACAGACTCCTGATTCGGCAAGATCAGACCGGCCAAGACTCCTTCGTAAGGACTCACCGGCTGTTGATCAATCGCTTCCGCCGGCACCTCCAAGCAAATCGCCCCGCTTCAGCTTCATGTCACGAAAGTCGAAATCCAACTCTGAGAAATCGGTAGAGAAGCCAAAGCGAGATGCAGTCAAAGGTCCAGTCGCTGGGACAGGGCACGAAAAGTATGGTCGTTTCGCGTTCCGTGGACGCAGCAGCAACGGCAATACCAATTCATTCAGTCGCTCATCAAGCGCTAGTAGTAGTGCGAGTGGTGTCATGAAAGCAGGATCTGGTAGGAAAGGCAGCACGACAAGCGATGAAAGCGCTGGAATGGACGAGTTCTTGCGCGACAGGCTAAGTCCAGTGGTGCTGCGTGGGGGTAACGGCATTCCTTTTGGCACCCGGACTGAAATCTGGGCAGAGAAGGGCGAAGAGTCGAGCAGTTCGCAGTCTCTCGAAAATGTTCCTCGGCCCCAGCTCCTGCCCTCCGCGATGGCTCGAGACCACAGTGTGTCTTCTGTGCGCGGAAGTCCTGACCAAAACGAACACTTTGGTGGTGAACAAGCTGGTGTGGACAGTCAAAACGCACCACGGCATCATGACCACGGGGCATTCCGGCCAGCAGAGTCTCTTGAAGGTAAAGAAGGGCTTTGGCTTCGCCCTCTCCAAAATGAAAAACCAGTGCCAAGACTCAAGCACAAGTGGAACTTTTTCCAACGAGCTCAATCTTCTCAGAACAGCGGTGATCTTTTCACCCGTGCGACTGGCCGATCTGACAACGAACCCGCATCTGTCCACGGATATCAAGACGCTTTGCATTTAGGGATCCTGGATGCTGTTGAGCCTGTGGATCTCGCTGAGGTGGAACGCATTATTCAGGAGCACGACAAGTCAGACGCGGATGCCTCGAACTTAGGCGCGCGTCTCTCTCGAGCGATCTCTTCAAAGGAGAGCGGACCGAACAATCGTTGGTCGTCGTTGACCAAAGCCACGTCTCGAGAGAGCGACAATTCGGACGCCAGAAGATTATCGCCTAGTGTCATGGCAAATATGATTCTGACTGAATCGCCAGAGTTACTCAAGGCTCGCACTGCTGTTCCTCAGCATCCTCGACAAGTAGTCCGCAAGACTGGCAATCCGCTGAACGATTTCTTTGCGCCTCCAACTCACTCACCCGAGGTGCTGCAGACTTTGGCTACGCCCGAACTAGTGTACGAGACGAATGACACACCTGAGACGCCTCTTTCTGTGGAACCTCCACGTCAACCCCGTCTCTCTCCGGTTGGAAGGATCCCCACAGTCGTGTCTAAGCGAGACCGCGATAGACGTTTGCCGGATAACTCGTTCTCACGCCCTTTCGCTAGTTCACAACCTCGCCCGACAGCCCGTCCTCCCGGATCATTGTACAATCAGATACGCGACCTGGCAAGCCCAACTGATTCTGGTTCACAGCCTGTGTCGAGCACCAGTGGCAGGTCTGATAGCATCTCAGTGACCAACCAGAGCAGTATCAATGCCGATCAGCCCAGTGCGTCCACTGGTCGGTCCAGCATCGAGTTCTATGCTGGCAACGACTTCATTCTCTTCGCGCCTCGCAAGAACTCGGACGTCAGCCATTCTAGTTCTGGTAGCTCTAACTGGGTGCTCTCCAGCACCGCTCGCGCACCAGAAGAAGACATTTGGAGCGAGTACAATGACCTCATGGACGATGTGATGCCGGACAAGACGCCTATTTCCGCTGGGTCCTCACATGGTGTACCTTTCCAGTACGCCAGCATGCTGCATCACGAGCGTAGCCCCACGATGCCTGCTCCGCTGAGAGTTGAGCGTTCGGCATCACTCAAGACGAAGGATATCACATCAGCTACTCCCGCCATCCACAAGGGAGGCAGATCATCCGCTTGTGAGGATGAATCCATGCTGCGTCCTGTTTCGCCCATGGCCCCGGCGGAATATGAGGCAGTGGCCGTTGCTGCATCACAACGGGACGATCGCTTCACCAGCCCGCCTGTCTCCCCACTGACCCCTGACACACTAGCTCATTTCGTCGGAACCTATGGAGATCGCAGCACCTACTCATCCGACGTTCAAAATCGACTCAGTGTTCCACAGCATCGGTCAAGCCTGATCTCGCCTAGAGGCAGCACCTCTTCCTCCCGCTACAGCGTTCCTTCCGTGAGACACTCCAGATCTGCCTCTGTGCCCGAGATCAGTGTCCGCCATTCACAGGCCAGTATCGCCCCTAGCGCTCGTCGAAACCGAGACACGCAGCTACTTGACATCCCCGAACATGACACCCACAAGAAGTTTACCACTTCGGACCTACGGTTCGGCGCACTTATGACCAGCAAATGGCTCACATTCGGGCGTGTCCTGTTCAGCCCTGCTCATCACGAAGTGCGGCTGGCGGAAGAATCCCGTATCCTGGTCATTGATGGTCTGGGAGATGACTGGTCGCATTACGTCGCGACATCCTACCCAAATGCGATTGTCTACAACTTGGCAATATCAACTTCCAACAACTCTGGATCATCGGGCTGGGGACCTCTCACAAACTACCGCCACTTCAACCACCCTTCACTCTCGACGCCTCTTCCCTTTCCCCGAGGATTCTTCGCTGCCGTCGTCTTCCGTTTCCCAATGGCTGCAAGAGAGCACGAGTACCAAGCCTGCATCCTTGAAAGCAAACGCGTGCTGCGCCCTGGAGGACACCTCGAAGTCGTCGCCCTTGACATTGACATGATGAACATGGGCACGCGCGGTCGCCGAGCACTGCGAGGCCTAAAGACCCGCATCCAGCAAGGAGATCAAGACGTCAGCCTCGGCAACCTCAGCGACACCCTCGTGCGCATGATCGGCCGCCGCGGTTTCGAAGAAGTCCAGCGCTGCGTAGTAGGCGTCCCAGCCGCCGGCCGCATCCCGCGCAGCGACGACGTCCGTAGCTCGAGCTGCTCTTCCACTTCTACCGGCGGCATCCCTCACAAGATCAACAACATCAGCGCCGCCCAGCGTCAAGACGAGGACGTCAGCTTCGCCAACCTGTTGCAAAAGAATCGACAGAGCCAGATCGTCGAACCCGGCCGCGCCAACGACGAAGGCATCACCAAGATGGTCGCTCGCGTTGGCCGCTGGTGGTACTCGATGTGCTACGAGCAGCCGTTGCTCGAGACCGACAAGAGTGTCTGGCAGGAACGCGGCCTGTTGCGCGAGTGCGAGAAGCAGGGCACCAGTTTCCGGCTGCTCATCTGCTGCGCGCAGAAGCCTCTGCAGGCGCGAAGGCGGACGAAAAGTGTGTGAGCGTTATGATTGAACCAATCTACGCAGCCATCCTTTCCTTCGCGATCTTTGCATTTTCACGAATTTACGTACATAACGGCAGGCTGGACCTGGACGAAGTATTGTTTCCCTTTTTTTTTCGCATCTCTTTCTTTCTCCTCCTTATTCGAGGCCTGGTCTAATACTCTGCGATTTGGACATGTGGATTATTTCCTTTCAAGATTTACTCATGCTGCTTCCTTCACAACGAGCATTTATGCATACGCTCCTACATAACGGCTTCTCTAGCGTGTACAGTTTCGCCTCGAAGAAGCAAGTCACGACAGATGGTAAAGACGCATTACAAGCCTCGCGGCTAGCTTACGTAAATGATCAATGACATTCATGACCGAATCTTTTGGCTTACGATTCTTCTTTAACTCCTTTGATCTGCTCTACTATGTGAACTCGCTCTTCTTCATCCAACCACGACTCGCGGGGTAGCGCTCCAGCCCTCGGCGGTAGACAGGATTCTATCGATTAGAGCTGAAGGCGACGGGACTGTAGCGCTTGAAATGATCTAAGAGTCAAAAGAACGGCAAAAAATTGAGTGTGCGCTTCTTCTACGCAGTAAGCGCCTCATGAATGCGGCGCAGGAGAAAGATAGAAACAACACGCCAGCGTACGTCTCGCGCCTCTATACGATAATTCTCCGTCGAAAAAGGAACTAGTCTTCGATACGTCAAGCGCAGTGGAAAAGTTTCGAGAAGAGAAATCTAAGGTCCCTCGTTGTAGCACACACATGGAACCACACACTTTGTTTTGACGTAAGGGTTAGTGTTAGGGAGAAATCAAACACCAAGCAAGTTAGCAACTTTCATCACTCTCGAAGATGTGGACGGTCGAGCGCACTGGCCAGTCATTCATGTATCGAGCAGTGAAATGCTCGAGCATCCAAGAGGCGCAAACGCGAAATGACTGAGAAAACAGTTTGAAGTTTTATAATCATCAGTTTCTTTTCTCCGCCGAATTGCTGATTAATTTCGGGCACGAATCGAACTCTACAACAAGCGAGTGCGAGCTTTTACATGTCCAAGAAAAGCAGTTTTCATGATTGCTAAAGCGGATGGGATCTATTCGTGACAAAATCGGGAGGCGTGTAAATTACAAATCTCTCTTAAACAGGAATGGTATCTGATGACGACAAAAAAAAAATGCAACGGAAAAGAGTAGACATGATGAAAAGGGAAAAGGTTGCCAATTTCTTGCTTGCTTTCAACCAGCATTGATAGGCGCAGGGCAGCCAAGCATGGTAATAGCACCGGCGAGCTTTGTGGTCACGAGCTCCAGAGCGCTCTTGCCGATGTCGAGCACGCCGTTGGCGAGACTGGGCACGGGGAACAGCAGGGTCTGGTAGATCAAGCAGAGGACGTCGTCGACGCTGGCGCCGACGCCGATCTTGCCGTCCTTGATGGCGCCAAAGTCGATTCCGTCAAAGGTGCCGTCGGCCGTGTTGCCGCCGAACAGCACGGGGTACTCGAGGTACATTTTGAGGAAGTTCTGCACGACTTTGACGACGCCGTAGGGCTCCTTGCGCGAGTACCAGTCCGCGGGAATGCTCTCGTTGTGGTTGTAGGACCAGGAGCCGTCGCTGTTCTTGCCGTAGCCGAGCCAGACTGCGAGGTCGTCTGTCTTCACGGTGGTGCCGTCACCGTAGAGCTCGGGGAGGAAGGCCGAGGCGGCGTAGGAGATGAGGCCGATGGGGCCGAAGTAGAAGTTGGGGTTGTCCTTTTGCGACTGGTGCCAGCGTGTGTGCTTGATCTTGGAGATGTGCGAGGTGGTGAAGTCGCCGTCTGCGATCTCGACCATCTGGGCGAACAGGGCGCCGTCGGCGGTGAAGACGTCGCCTTGGTTCAGGAAGTAGTCGTGGCGGGTCATGGATGCGTCGACCTCGAAGTTGCCGTGGCCGTTCAGGCCTGGCTGGCTACCGGAAATGAGCGGAATTGCGGCCGTGCGCGAGGTGGCATCGCAGCCGATGGAGAACCTTTGGCTGACGGTGTCGCCGTCTCCAAGCACGGTAGCGATGAGAGTGATGATGACGGCGAGGTCGTAGTCCATGTTCCAGACGTTTTGGCAGGCGTCGACCGCTTCGACGAAGTTGGTGATGCCGTCACGAGCAATGAAGCCATGATTGGCGAGCATGTTCATGCCAGGGCAGCTAATTCGGGTGTTAGCAGAGGCTCGATGATGTTTACAGGGTGGCATCGGTCACGTACGGGCCACGGATGTCGTTTGGTCCGGGTGCGATGAACTTGTGATCCTCATCACCAGGTGCAGGCACTTGGTAACCTCCTTTGCCGTTTCCTGGGATTCCATTGCGTGCACCGCTGTAAGGGAACTTCGAGTTCCACTTGGCAGCTGGCTTGTGGTCTGCGTTGAAAGGGCAGTTCTTGGGGTCGGCGGCAGGGTAGGTGTTCTTCTTCTCCGCGTCCTGGTTGAAGTCGAGGACCGAAAGGCTCGAGGCGTTTACAAGACTCGAAAGGTCAATCAGACCACCGTTGCCGGTCAGGTCGAGCAATGGACCATCACCGCCAAGGTTCAGTAGGGCTGGGAATGCGGCAGTAGTGCCAACCAGGGCCGAAAAGCTGGCGAGCTTCATGTTGGATGTGGCAAAATAACAAAGAGGGAGTAGTAGGGAATGTCGAGGAAGGAGTGGAGCAGGTGAAGGAGTGCAGAATGCGGACTTTTGGCCCCTGAACGAGGAAGAGAGATCCTTATGTATCGGTCTGACAGGTTGCGCACTCTCGGTTCGAAGCACGCCTGCCCAATCACCACAGACCGCGAGTAATGGCCAGATGTGAATGTCCAGGGTCGGATGAACGATAGAGGCCATTGCTTTGATATCACAGGTACCTGAAATGTGTAAAAGGATTGAGCGACGACATACTTTGGAGTTTAACCTCGTCACCTTCTCGACTTGACACGTTCAATTGGCGGCAAGGCGCTCGTACCGTGCAGCCTTGTGGATTTGAGGCGTGCCAGTGACAACGTGGCAAAGGCGGCTCCGCTATCTAGAGCGTGGAGAAGTGATGAGGTTCGGATTATTCTCTGGGATTGACAGTGGTCGGAGGCCCTGCTCAAGCCTGTCCCTGCATTAGCGGTCCACGCGCTCTCACGAGGCTCTTCACACTCGTGTAAAGTGCTGCAGGCGTGCAACTACTACTGTACACGCATGTACGGTTCAAGGCGTACAGCACTCCACCAAACCGTGTGCTCGCGTTCTCGCCACCAGCATGGCCATGAATCAGTCGTACAGGACGATTGAACTGATGAACGCGCTAGATGCGTTGCCTTCTAGCGAGTGGGACTACTAACAGCCGGTCACAACGGTGTCCGGGTGTTCTGTGAGTCCATGCCCAACAGGACAGTGCAGCAGTCTCCGAGAATCGCTGTGTCGATGCCGTAGTATCATTGATAGAGACCGAGGTGCTGGGGTCTCGTGTCAAGTAAATCTGCAGCTGTCATGTTAGAATGCCACGAGGCGACGGTGGTGGTGATGGTGAGTTTTGGTTGAATCATGAGAGTATGGCTAAGGGGAGACGAGGTGAAGTCAGAAAGTCCGCTAAGGCAGATTGAACGCTGATCACCACGAGCCGAATTTGAGCCTTTCGTGGGTTCGGAAAGTCTGCTTGTCTCGGCCGTGAGTTCCGGCGACGCGGCGCAGGATCTTCGCGGAGGGGTGGAGAAGTGTGAACAGGATCTCCGTTTAGCGCCACATCATCATTCAAAGAGACAGGGTCAGTCTTGGCAGGCCTTGCTGCCAGCCACGAAACGGCTCACGGCTGGGGAGCAGTCGTTGCTGAGTTTCTTCTTGAGTCCTGGCCGTGCAGATGATCGGCCACGACTATCGACGGCGTGGACGGCTGACATACATCCGACACATCTTCTCCACCAGGGTGCGGTGGGCCGGCCTACTCTGAAGAGTCGTAACAGGACTGAGCCTACTGCCATCGTCATCTTCCGATTCAAGATGCTGGTCATCACGCAAGTTCACGGTTGTTCAGACGCGACATACCAAACGGCTGATGATGAGTGATGACGGTGAAGTCATGGACACTACCAACTTGAAAGAGGGAAGCAACATTGAAGTGTTTCAGCTCTACACGTGTGAGAAGAACTCAGTCTGGTCCAGCCCACAGGGATTAGACTCAGCTACGTCCCACACGCTGCCAATGCCTCGGCAGACAATGATGCTGACCAGCAGTCGTCACGAAGTCACCGCGGGGATGCAACCTGAAACACGATCAAGCCACCGAGGGGCTGTTCGTGTAGCGTGTACCTGTTCCCGTTGCGAGGGAAGGCCACGTGGGATGCTCTGTCCTCACCCAAGTCACAACGTCGTGAACTTCCCTACTCCTGGGCCACGGGCGGGGCGCATTGTTGACGGCCTGCAGCTTTCCCAAGTGATTGAAACCTTTCGCAACATCAGCTCGGCTGGTATACTCTTGCGTCTCATTGGGGTGACAATCTGACAATTCGCTGTCGCAGCGGCTGAGGCGTGAAAAATCGCAGTCTGTTGTGGGGAACATGCCAGACTCGTACGCGGAAACTGCAGAAATGGCCATCCTCTTGGTGACGACTCAGCAACTGATTTCCAGCACAGCAGCAAAGTCTTTAGCCCTGCATCTGTGTGACTTGGATTGTCAGGTATAAGCCTTGGTCCCGGTCCGGTGGATAACCAATCCTAAGATCGCGATTGGAAATGCGACAGCGCAGAGAGACCTGGATCAGCAATCCTGTTCTCACCACACGGACTGGTAAGCTCTCATCATATATTGAAGCGGCTGATGGTCGCTTGTCTATACGACGAAAGCGTTCAGACAAGTCGCGCCCAGCCAAGCGATCCGTGTAGATCTCCTGCGATAGTGGCCGCGAATACAGGCTATGTTAACCGACGCTATGCCAGTATTGCGACCTACTTTGACGTCCCGCCTCGAAGTCTGCTCTGCCTTTGCAATAAGAAACCGTCATTGGGAAAGTATCGCGTCGCAAGAACATACCAGACCAGGCTTCAAGTTGGAATGCTGCTTCTACTACTGCCCTGACCCGCAACCGTGGTATCGGCACCTGCATGTCTCAGACCTGGTGGCGGTAAATTGGAAAATCAAATCTTCCTTCGGTGAAGTCTTGGTTCGGGCGGCGGGAAGGAAGATTTGCTTTGAACAAATAGTCGGCAGAGGATCCAGAAACGACGATCAATTCCCGACATGGAAGTTCCCACTCTGTCTAAGATCTCACACGGTTCTAGCCGTGACGACCATCTCCGACACTCCGACTCCAGCGTCGCATCGCGGGAAGCCTTCGATTATTATTGCGGTACTGATCTCACCATCATGCCGGCCTGGCACATTTCACGGCACAACGGCTCGGCCTCGAGACATGGCACAGTTCAGCGCACCCGAAGCCTTCTTTTGCGCCCAACGTGGCAAACACGGGTGGTGTGTTCAACCTTCTCTCGGTGGTGCTGACATCACTTCTAGTGAATCGGCCGGGCACGAATCACGGCTCTACGGCATGACATGGCACATGTTGAACATGCAGATCTTGCCGTCGAGAAGTGCAATACCCAGAACGGTGATGCCGCATACCGACCGCTCGGCTTCTATCCTGTGGAGCCTTCAACACCAGGGAAGGCGTTTTCCTGGAAGGTGCCCTGATACTTTCGAGATGTTAACTGCCCGAGGAAGATGACACAAGGCGCAAACGCACGAAGAGCTTGCCTGTCTATACCGTGGTAACGACCCTCTGGCTCGGGATGCCGGCTCACGATCATATTCCACGCGGCAACGTCTTCAGGAGCATGGCCGCGGCAACTTCTCCGGTACATCTTCAGGTCCGGCTACCAGCTTTTTGGGAAACCTGAAGAGGCACCGAGACTTTGGGAAGCTACTTGCCGGCAACGGCAGCCTACGCTCTAGCTTCAGATGTGTGAAGGAATGACGATCCACATGCACTGCAGCTATAGGTGGCAGTGTTGTGGAAGTATATCCTAGCCCTTCTAGACCAAACAGGATCTCGATTGCTTACTTTCGATAATGGTCCTCCCGAACTTTGACTACCAGCTATGTGACTTCAGTGATGCCTTTTCCACAAATCCACAAACGGCATGCAGGCATTCTCAGCCGTCAGAAGCGGTACACAGAAACTTTGTCGCATATCTCGCAATGGTAAGGCTTGGCCATTTACGATACCTCCACTCATACATAATGCACGTGGGGTCGATCTCTTTCCTGAAGATGTTCGCAATGGTGGGTTTACTTCTTCATATCACCTTCAAACGCCTTTGCCCTTGACTTTGTTCACTTTACGCATCTTGGTCAACCCGAGAGTAGCTGTCAATCATGGCCACGTCCAGTGTACCATCATCTGGGCCCCCGGACTACGATTCCGCCAACACTCTCGTCCAGACATCGTCGAACGCAACGCGGTATGGAATGACAGACGAAAAGCTGGACGCCGAATTCTTGGACGCTCGACACAATGAACCTGGATCGTCCTTGATGGTAGGCGACGTGGCGATCCCAGCCGGTCTTTTGAGGGCCGCAAACATGCCGCAGACATGGGCACCCGACGTGGAAACCTCGGAGGAGCCTTTACGACGACCAGAAGGAGGCTCGGTAGACTTCAGCGTTTTGGATGTCACGCTGGAGCAGAGACGGCAACTCCAAGAAACCTCGACAGACACTAGTACGAATACATCTGGTCGCCAGCATCGGGTTTCTTGGGACTTGGAAGCTGGCGGCTACAAACACAAGAGCCAGGATCAGGGTCTCTCAACAGTAGTGGAAGGAACGACATCCGACTTCGAGCCGTCTCCGTTCAGGTGGTCAGCGAGAGGACTCACGCCGTTCAGAACCAACTCGAACAACGATGTGCGACCCTCGCCGCCTGCCCTTGCTAGAGACCAACAACAGAGCGACACAGTCCTATTTCGGTCTCTCAGCAGTTACGCGCTGAGGGAGAAATCCATCGAACAGCGCCGCCGGTCCTCGAACGCTGTTGCACCGGACGGCGACTATTTCGGTGTATACGAGGATCCATTTGCTTCGGATGCGGACAATACGTTGAATGAAAAGCTATCGCCTGTTGCATCGCCATCAAGTGAAACCGGCACAGCTCGCGCGCAAGAATCTCGGACGGCCGCACTTGGTAGACTTTGCATGGGAAACAACCGGAACACGGACTCGGTCATCTCGGCTCTTCCGAGACCGAGACAAGGAACGCAAGGCTCAGTCCGCCGCAACAGCTTATTCGATGTGTACGAAAAAGCTAAAATCCGTGGTCAGAACTTCCAGCGCAAAAAATGGGTGCAGTTGGTGTTTGAGTACACGTTCTACCTCCTCATCTTGTGCTTCATCTATTTTGTGCTGGTTGGTCGACCGATCTGGAATGGTGCGGTGTGGTATTTATACTGGGTTGTGAACAACAAGTTCACCATTGCCGGAACGTGGAGTATCACGATCGGACTGGCTCTCTTGTACGTTTATGACATTTATTCAACGATACCAGTCACTGACATTTCGCAGCTATGCATACGCGCCACTCTTAATCTTATTCGAAAAGGAACCGCCGATGAACACCGACCCGGAGGCTCAGGCTACACAGACTTCGGACACTACCAATACAGCACTATTAATACCTTGTGTAAGTGCACGCGAGATCGTTCGCATCAAGACTCCGAGACAACATCCTAACCGTCCATAGTACAAATCCGCCAACATCATCGGTCCCACACTAGCAGCAGCAATCAAGATCTTCCCAGCAAAGAACATCTTTGTCATCGCAAACGGCAATAGCCCTACACCGCTGGACAACACTGAAGAAGTGTGCCAAATATACGGCGTCAACCACGTGTGGTGTCCCATCGGCAGTAAGATCGTCGCCCAGTACGTGGGTTGCTACGCCTCCAAAGGATACACCAACGTCTTGCTCATCGACGACGACTGCGCTCTCCCGCCGAACTTCCCCATCGTCAGCGACCGCCTCACGGGCAAAGTAAAAGTCATTGGCTACACCATCAAGTCCGTCGGGCCCGACTCCTCAAAAGGCACCATGTGTCAACAAGCGCAGGATCTCGAGTACAAGATCAGCGGATTGCAACGAGAACTCGCGGGCAAGATTGGCAGCGCGACGTTCCCTCATGGCGCCATTTCTCTCTGGAACACCCGTTTCCTGATAGACACTTTCCGCACTCATCCTGGGTATGTCGAACGCAAGACTTGGTGGCTCCACCCAGCATTCTGGCTAACAACTTCTACAGATTCTCAGTCTCAGAAGACTGGTTCTTCGGCCACGCAGCCCGCCAACTCGGCAGCCGCATTAAGATGTGTAGCGCCGTCTTCGTCGAGACAGAAACTCCCAGCGCCATCTTGTTCTCAAGCGGTGGCGCTCGCGGCGGTTTTGGCGAGATGACGATCTTCAAACAGCGCTTCTACCGCTGGAACTTCTTCTTCGTGAACGGAATGTTCTACAATCTGAGCTATATCTTCACGTCCTGGAAGCTCGGGTTCTGGGAAATCGGCGCCAAAATCTTCGTCTTCCAGGAAGTCTACGAGACGCTGCTGTACCTCTTCGCGCCGTTTGTGCTGCCTATATCCTTGATCGTCAGGCCTGCTTTCTGTGCGTACTTGATGCTGGGCACGCTTGCGCTTTACTTCCTTAACGTCACAGTAAGTCCGCATCTCAAACAGTAGATCGATGTGCGACAAAGCAGCTAATCTCTGATCAGATCTTCAACGAAATCCACCTCCGCCGCAGGAACGAACGCGTCAACTGGGTTGTGGTTTATGTCTACTACACCCCTTACAAAATCCTCTTGACTTTGATCAACGTCTTCAGCTGCTACTACTCGCTCTGGAAATATGCAAGTTACTTCGCCAAAAGGTAATCTCCGCCAACCACAGCGACCACCCCAGTTTAGCACACGACTGACAAGTTACTCCCAGACACCCCAAAATCATCGAAGACGAAAAAGCAATCGAAGTCGTTCTCCGCCTCGAGGAGACCGCACCCGCTGCGGACAACGCTCCCAACAACGGCGGCCGCAGACTCACGGTTACGACTATTGGCTCGCGCATGAGCTGGAACACCGCGAGACATTCGAGGAATTCCAGGACCAGCAACGCCTCGATGAGTGTTGGCGGAGGAGACGTCGCCATCCCGCCGAGGGTCGTGCTCCTCCAACGACTTCCGAGTCACGCCGAGTCTGAGCACGAGGGTGGCGAGGGTAAGGCGAGGCCTGTGTCGGGTCTTCCTGACGTCTTCTCTGATGTTCAGGGAGCGGAGCTGGCGAGGACGGAGACTGTTGATTTTGCGGAGAAGACAGTGGAACGCATTCATGACTTATGATAGGTTTTTGGCCGTTGTTCGGGCTTACCTCTATTTTTTTCTAGATCAATAATCTTCGTTAATGGATCTTGCCGCTACTTCTGTATGACGCTGAAGCCTTCTCTTCTTTCAAACCCAGCGCCGGAAGAACTATATCCGTCTCATTCATCCCTCGATCCCCATCTGTTTCTTCGCGAACGCCCGGATCCTCGGCCCCCAGATGTAAAAGACGACGGCGAGCAGCGACAGCGCCCCCGAAATGCCGCCCTGGATGTTGAGCGCGCCATCGTAGCCGATGGCCTCGATGGAGGGCAGGGTGGCGTAACTCAGGCCGAACGACATGATGCCACGGCCGGCGCAGATGACGACAAGGAAGGCCTCGGCACGCATTGGGAAGCTGTCGACGGCGTACGTGATGCCGACGACGTTGGCGCCCAGGAAAGCAAAGAAGCTGGCATTGTAGGTGATGACTGGCGCCGCCAGGCTCCAGTCGTGCGGCGACGCTCCGGCTTGGCCGTAGATGATGGTGCTGATGACGCCGACGACGGAGGGGACGAGCAGCATCACCAGGCGGTACTCGGGCTTGTAGGTGCCTGCGTTGCGGGCGCTCATTACTCGGATCACAAGGTCGCTGCCGTAGCCGAGCAGGGGTAGGAAGATGAGGCAGACGATGATCTGGCCGGCTTGAACGTAGCCTAGGGCTTCGAAGGAGAGGAGGTAAGGCGGGCTGAGCAGGACTGCTGAGAAAGTGGATGCTTCGAAGATGTAGATTCCGAGGTATGCGCCGTTCAGCAGGAGGAGCCAGACGATGGGAGGCACACACAGGCCTTGCAATAGCTGCTTGTAGAATTCCAGAAGGATGGTCCAGTCCCTCTCCCGGTTCATCAAACGGATATCGTTTCGCCATGTGCGTGGTCCGAAGGTCTCTGGGTCCAGAGCAGGGCGGAAGGAGGTTGTTGCAACGGGCTGCTGCTTCAATCCACCATGCTGCTGGTCCGTCTGGTCTTCCTTCGGATGGGCTGTAGCAGGCGAGTGTTCACTGTCACCCCTGCCACTATAGGAAGTTTCCGTGAGGAGTACGACAGACAGCACGAAGAGCACCGCGTTAAGGACGGTGAAGAGGCCGTACCACCATTTCCATCCGTAAGCTGCCACGAGATACGTGGAAGCGATGAAGAAGGCTCCGCTCGTGATGTTCTGGATGAAGATGAACCATCCAAGCTTCCGACCTTTTTCGTGCAGGAACGAGAGCTCTTGCACCATCATCGGGGCCAGCGCCTCGCTTTGCCCGGCTGCCAGGGACATGATTGCCCTGCCGGCGATGTGGCTGTCTAGGCTGGTTGACAACGCGCACCACAGACCTCCCAGGATCAGGACGAACATTGAGAAGAGAAAGACTGGCCTCCTGCCGATCACCATCGCCATTGGCATGGATATCAGGTTGCCGACTCCCATAAGGAGCGTTGGGTAGGTCAGTAGGTCGTTGGTTTTGTGGCCGGCTTCTGGATACGATGCTTGCACCATGGAGAAAATGGGCCCCAATCCCGAAGCGAGCACGACTGAAGTACACCCATAGGCCGACACGAGCAATATGATGATCCATTTGCGCCACGAAGGTAGATTCAGTGGATCTGTGAGCAGAGTCAGCATGAAAGACTCCGGCTCTCGAGGGACACCATGTGTCTACCATTGGGGTCTGCTGTCGGCTGAGGGATCAAGACAATTCCGTTCTCGCGTATCAATTCCATCCTCGTGGAATCTTCCATCGCCTGGGTCGGTTGCTCTTCGATGTGGGATACATTGTTCTTGTCGTCCATGGTGTGTTTTGTTTGGTATCGACGTGTTGTTCGAGGAATCGCTATGGGCTGGCTACCTCTGCTGATTTGACAAGCTGCGAGCGCGATGTCGAAGACATTTTTTGGGAGTTCTGAGGGTAGGCATGCGTGCTAATATATCAGTGGAGCCAAGGAAGGCCTTTTCTTGCAGATAAACACATATTGCGGTCCCTCAAGGCTGATCCGGTGGAGTGGTGGAAGGTTGAGACTGGAATTCTCTCCACGCGGAGCCCCACGCGGGGCCCCTCACTTTGAGACGAGCAAGCACGGTCCGGTTCGGTTCGGTTTGGAAGTCCCATCACCAAGACCTTAAGAAGCTCTTGGTGAAGATCAACTGGCATGTACGAGGAAACCAAGCGCGGTGGTGGCGGCTCCAGCCTCTTGGTGACGAGTGGCTGTTGATAAGCACAGTCCGGGAAACGCCGTGGTTTGATCGTTGGCGGATGCCCGGAGACAATGACCGGCACTTCACAGCAATACAGCAAGCAGAAGAAGCGACCAAGCACAAGGAGGAACCAGCGTTGGCGAGGGGAAGGAATGTGGTGAGTGTGGACGAGAGATTCAGCAAAGATGAACTAAACGTCAGATTCCTGAAGCTGTGCATCATAGACTCTACAACAGCTGACAGGGCCAATCGAAGAGAATAGCTTCTTGATTAATGAGGCAATTGTTGAATGATCGTGTTATTCAAGGGCATCGAAACTAGGTAGGGGCTATTCGGTAGACTGATGCTCAAAATTCGGCAAAATCAAAGCCCTCATTGGTTCATACATGAGAGTTAGGGTTGGGGTATGTGTACGGAGCACCAATCTCTCAGTTGTGTTGATCAATCAGTCTTGTTCAAGCTCTTCAATATCTGACAGGCTGACTGGTAATGCCAAAAGACCGAAAGAAGAACGCTCCGTGTTCGTTTCGGGATCGATCGTGTAGCGCGAGACGGTACACAATTACACCACGATCGATGTCAAAATTGCCGATTTGTCGCTGTGGTATTATTCCAATCCGATTTCTTTCGCCTCCGTCGATGGCTTCGGAGCTTCCACTTCCCTAAAGTCACGAGCACTAATATCACATTCCCCTTGGTCGAGCAGTCAAAGTGTGTCCAAGGCAAATTGCATTAGCATCGATTCGATGACTTCGCTCAAAGGCAGAACATCAAGTGAGGCTTGCGATTCGGAGAAAGCAAACCATTTCATCATCAATTGAAACAACACCCAGCCACTCTCAAGCCTTGATATAAGGAATCCCAGTCAACCTCATCCCCCTCTCACTCAACACCGGCCTCCCACTCTTCGGCACCAAATGATGCAACGCATCCTGCTCCCCATTCCTCATCAGCGGCAGCGCACCCACATGAGCCGCATTCGGCCAGTGCGTCGTCGGCTGGCAGTCCTCGAAAGCCTTCTTCTTGCGCAGCAGGTCCTCCTGCGTGACGTCGCTGACCGGCATGTAGCACGTGTAAGCCGCGAAACGCGGCATTTTTGTCGTGGAACTCAGGTTGTAGTGCGGCGTGCGCGAGTCCCAGACTACAAGGTCGCCGGGCTCCATGCACACTTTCTCCCAGGTGAGGCCTTTGGCTTCGAGCCATTTCATGCCGGAGGGGGTGATGCCGTACCATTCTTTGGTCCTGTAGGGGGGTTTGGATTAGTGGATGGTACTTTCAAGACGGGTTGGTTCAGCGTTGTGTGTGGTGTTTCCAGTCACAACGATCGCACAAGATCGGATGCTACACTCACCATGCCCAGATGCGGTCCTTTTCGTTCTCGAACTCCTTGTGGAACTCTTCGCTGAGCAAGTGGCCGCCTTTGCAGACAATCAATCCGCCATCGTCCGGGCCGTTGGGAAGCAAGTTGACCAAGCCCTGCAGGCATCTGAAGCCGGGCCTGGTTCTATCCTGGTCTTGATGCGCCCAAGGCTTGTTCTCCTTGAGATCCTTGCGGTTTGGGAAGCTCAGGTTCACGGCGTCGAAGGAGACGATGAGATCCTCGGTCTCATAAACTTTCTCAAAAGCCCCGACAACACCTGGCTCGGTGCGGATGTTCCAGGTGAAGGTCTCGTGAGGTAGGCCGTAGCCTGCGCACATGCCTTTTTCATTGATGATTGGCAGGCAGTCTTCGCGGATTGTGGAGGGTTCGTTGCGGTCGAAACCGAGGCCGCTGTGTATTGCGTCAACTGGCTGCCAGTCTAATGGACGTACTTGACGATAATTCATGGCGCGCAGATGAGAAAGACGACGTACAAGTCCTCAAGGAATGAGTACATCTCCGCTGCATACCCATCTGCCCTCTCCCTAGGGATTGCGCCCTTGACGACGGCAAAGCCATCCCTGATCAGATCATCGCGGAAATCCCCGTACTTGTGATCAGCGCCTCGTGTAAAGAGCTTGTGGTTCGGGTTGACTGTTGGAATGAACTCGACGACGGTTGGGGGAGAAACAGCGACAGTCTCGGTCGAAGGGGGAACGGTGACGGTTTCGGTGGTAGACATTGTTGTCATTGTTTTCGTTGTTGCTTTTTTCTGTTCTGTCGATGTACGATCAATGCTCTTGGGTTCTGATCTTGAAGCCTCATCTGGGATACTTAGTTATAGTGCTTTATTACGCATTATTGTGCCGATGATTAGGGAACTCTGCGTTCTTTCGGTACGGTCTGGCTCGGTTCGGGCAGGTTCCCACTCAAGTCTTCGGAGCTGATCGTATGCAGAAGCGCAATAGCAAGAATTTGCTATCGTCGTTGTGATAGGAGGATCTTCTGGCCCAGCCGAATATGGCTCGGTTCGGTAGAGTCTTGGCCGTATCGATTAGTGGTACCCAAAAGCAGGTAGTCAGCCCGAAGTCCTACAATAAAATACGTGGTGCTCTCTTGGTTATGATCTCAGATTGATTCGATTCGCCTAGTTATCATTCGAGTCAGAAGTGTCATCCGGCTCTTGGCTGTGTGGCTCGGTTCGGTTGAAGGGCAGACATGAGGTGTTAATTCCGAGTCCGACCCCCAGACTTCCTCCGTCAGCAGATCTAGTCGCGGAAATGTGGGGCACGAGTCTGGCAGGCGTGAGTTCACAACATCCAGTTCGCTTTTCGATAAGACAGGACTCTACCCTTCTGATCAGCTAGGATGGAAACGTAAATCCTCAAATAAAAGAAAAGCCCTTCTGTCGTGATCACTCAGATATCAAACACTCCCGTGCTCGCAACTTGATCAAACCATCAGCAAACCTTGTTATTCTCTCTCTCTGTCACCCTTCGTCATCCTTCATGGCTACTCACAAGCCGTCTGGGGAGATAGCAGTGCTGGGTAGCGGCCCCGCCGGTATGGCAACGGCACTGGCCCTGATCAAAGCGGGCCACGCCGTGACCGTCTACGAACGATACAAAGAAGCACGACCAGCAGGCAACATCCTCAATCTCTGGCCACCACCGATCAAGGCTCTCCGCGACATGGGCGTCGACATTGAACAGCTGGGCTACCCGTGCCACACGACGTTCCGGAATGCCAAGGGCCATGTGCGAGCGGAAGTCAAGTTGCCAGATTGGGTCGAGCGCGAATACGGCGGAGGATTCATTGGGCTGCTCAGACCCGACCTCTACAAGCGCATGCTCCAGTCCATCCCTGAAGGCACCATCCAATTCGGTCGGTCGGTCGAACGTATCGAGAATGAGGCAGACTTGGTCAGACTGCATTTCTCCGACGGTGAGAGTAGAGAGTTCGATGTCCTGATAGGCGCGGACGGGATCGACTCGTCGGTACGAAAGCACCTGTGGGGTGATTCGCCCAAGAGGCCGCATAATCTCCATGTGATTGGAGGGTTCACGTTTGAGGATGTGCCGAGGGCAGAGAAGGGAGAGGTGGTGCTGTCGCACTCGCAGACAATTCAGGGAACCTACTCGTCCATCCTCAGCGACGGTCGAGAGGGATACCAGTGGTGGATGCTGGAGGCATGGGCAGACGAACAAGCCGCGCCGACACAGCTCCACGAGCACGCAAAATTTCTGGCCAAGGGCTTCCAACCCGAACTGCAAGAGATGATCGGCAAGACGAGAGAACAGGACTTGCAGAGGTGGCCGATCCGAGACCGACAGCCGTTGACGCGCTGGTCGTCGGGAAGGACAACACTCGCAGGCGACGCCGCACACCCCACTTCACCATATGCAGCGTACGGAGCGGGCATGTCGATCTGCGACGGCTATTTCCTAGGACAGTGTCTGGCCGGGGTGGACCTAAAGGAGACTCGGGCGGCGGAGGAGGCTTTGCTGACATACGAGTCGAAGAGAATCCAGCACACGACGGAGCAAGTCGAGGCGGCGTACAGGCTGGGTCAGATGTTCCATCACATGCCCAGTCTTCTTCGACCTATCCGAGATCTCGTTCTTGACAACACTTGGCTGCTGCAAAAGCAGGTTGGTGAGAAGAATCCGCGTGAGATTGTCGCTCAATTGGAGGAGATGGGCCCGGGGATTGTAGCTGTTGGTAGTAGTTAGGTAACTGACAGGCCCATGGGAGACGGGCATGAATGAATGAATGATTCCATGTTTGTTGAGTATATGTAAGACTGTGTTTGTTGTAGTCAAGACTCATGTATACGTCCGAGATGTTCCAGGGTCAAACCCTAAGAATTGTTCCTATTGCCGATCGATTGCATCTCATCCTGGGGAGCGACCAAAAAATGTCTTGATGCTATCCATCCATCTCGCCACATCAACACCAACACATCACACTCGTTTGACAATGCGAGCCACAGCCCTCGCGCGCAATGCCCTGCGCCAGCAACCCGCCCTGCGCAATGTCATAAACTCCTCCTCCCACCGCACATTCGCCTCGGCCGCCGCCCTCCCTTCAACACGCCTCCAGACTCGCTCGGCCTTCGCATCAACACCACGCATATCACACTACCAGACAAGACGATGGAACGCAACTGCGGCCGCCATTCAAGAAGCCGCTGCGAAAGATCCCTCTAGCCTTACCCAGGACGCCATCGTTGAGAATTTGGACCCAAAGGAGGCCGCTCGTCTGGACAAGGTCAGGAACATTGGTATCGCAGCCCACATTGACTCGGGAAAGACAACCGTCACCGAGCGCGTGCTGTTCTACACCGGTCGTGTCAAGGACATTCATGAAGTCCGCGGAAAAGATGCCGTCGGCGCAAAGATGGACAGCATGGACCTGGAGAGAGAGAAGGGCATCACCATCCAGTCTGCCGCCACATTCTGCGACTGGATCAAGAAGACTCCCGACCCCGTCACCGGCGAGCTCAAGGACGAGAAATACCACATCAACTTGATCGACACTCCCGGTCACATTGACTTCACCATCGAGGTCGAGCGTGCCCTGCGTGTGCTGGACGGCGCAGTCATGATCCTCTGCGCTGTGTCTGGCGTGCAGTCTCAGACTGTCACCGTCGACAGGCAGATGAAGCGCTACAACGTCCCGCGTGTCAGCTTCGTCAACAAGATGGACCGCGCCGGTGCCAACCCTTGGAAGGCTGTCGAGGGCATCAACCAGAAGCTCAAGATCCCCGCTGCCGCCATTCAGATCCCCATCGGAGCCGAGAAGGAGTTCAAGGGTGTTGTGGACCTTATCAGAATGAAGGCCATCTACTCCGAGGGCGAGAATGGCGAAATGGTGCGCGAAGACGAGTGTCCTGCGGATCTTGTCGAATTCGCAAACGAGAAGAGGTCGCTCCTTATCGAGACTTTGGCCGACGTCGACGATCACATGGCAGAGGTCTTCCTTGACGAGCGCACACCTTCGCCTGACGAGATCAAGGCCGCGATTCGCCGCGCCACCATCAGCCTCAAGTTCTCACCCGTTGTCATGGGCACTGCCCTCGCCAACAAGAGCGTCCAGCCCATGCTTGACGCTGTCGTCGACTACCTCCCCAACCCTGCCGAAGTCGAGAACCTTGCCCTTGACCGCAAGCGCTCTGAAACCCCCGTCAAGCTCGTTTCCTACAACAGTCTCCCCTTCGTCGGTCTCGCCTTCAAGCTTGAAGAGTCCAACTTTGGTCAGCTCACCTACATTCGCGTCTACCAGGGCTCCCTGAAGAAGGGTGCTAACGTCTTCAACGCCCGCACCGGTCAGAAGGTCAAGATTCCCCGTATCGTACGCATGCACTCCAACGAGATGGAGGAGGTGCCCGAGATCGGTGCCGGTGAGATCTGCGCCGTGTTTGGTGTCGACTGCGCTTCCGGCGACACCTTCACCGAGGGCGGTCTGGGCTACAGCATGAACTCCATGTTTGTGCCCGACGCCGTCATTTCCCTGTCCATCGCGCCCAAGAACACCAAGGACACACCCAACTTCTCCAAAGCCATCTCCCGCTTCCAGCGCGAGGACCCGACCTTCCGCGTGCACAACGACTCCGAGTCCGGCGAGACTATCATCTCCGGCATGGGCGAGCTGCACCTGAGCATCTACGTCGAGCGCATGAAGCGCGAGTACAACGTCGAGGTCGCCACCGGCCAGCCTCAGGTCGCCTACCGCGAGACCATCCAGTCCCGCGTGCCCTTCGACCACACCCTCAAGAAGCAGACTGGTGGTGCCGGAGACTTCGCCCGCGTCGTCGGCTTCCTCGAGCCCACTGGCCAGCTCGGCGAGAACGAATTCGAGCAAGCCATCACTGGTGGCACTATTTCGGAGAAGTACCTACTTGCTTGCGAGAAGGGTTTCCAACAATCCTGCATCACCGGCCCTCTGCTCGGCCACAAGGTCCTAGGAACGTACATGCAAATCAACGACGGCGCAACCCACATGACCGATTCCTCCGAACTGGCTTTCAAGAACGCCACCCAGCAAGCCTTCCGCAAGGCCTTCCAAGCCGCCCAGCCACAAGTCCTCGAGCCCCTGATGAAGACCGTCATCACCGCTCCCAACGAGTTCCAGGGAAACATTGTCGGTCTGCTGAACAAGCGCAACGCCACCATCAACGACACCGAGATCGGACCCGACGACTTCGTCCTCACCGCAGACTGCTCGCTCAACAGCATGTTTGGCTTCTCGTCGCAGTTGAGAGCTGCTACCCAGGGCAAGGGCGAGTTCTCGATGGAGTTCAGCCATTACTCGCCGGCGCCGATGCAGCTGCAGAAGGAGCTTGTCGCCAAGGCGGAGAAGGAGAGGGCGGAGAAGAACAAGAAATAAACGGCTCGATCTTGAAGATTTCGTTGAGCTAGACGATGTTGGAACGATCTTGTGAGATCTTGGGAAAAAAGACATCTGGAGGAAGAAAATCAGACTCGAGAGCGAGAACAAGAACTGTACGATGGAGTTTGCATGCATTGGGTTGTACGATATTCACTCCCCGCCGCCGGAGGAGAGAGTGTAAAGATACCTGGATCACCGCGTTCTCGCGAGGCGCGTTGGTCCGTAGTTGGTGTACAAAAGGAGGAGAGAGAGAGAGAGAGAGAGAGTGAGAAGCATCAAGTCCTCTTTTGATTTTTCCCCTGGAGGAGTTCCCCCTGGATCCCTCCGTGTATTATACAAAAAAAACCGCATGCAGCAATTGGATTTCCCCCTTCTTGATACACGCATAGGGGAAAGAGGATATATAGAGCATATGTACATCAACAGACAAAACATCCATACTTGATCATGACATTGTAGATGTATTGAGAACAGCGAGGAAGCCCTCGTGTGCGGGTGTCGACATGATAGTTCCCTTTTGTTTTAATTTGGTTTTCACCACGTGCTGCAGATTCTAAAGCATAACAACCCCGACGCCGTCCATCTTCGTCTTGTCGATCTGGTTGTTTTCATCAACACCACCACCCAACTTCGGTGTCCTCCAGTTGAAAAGATAGAAGTTGAGCTTGCCGTCACCGGGCTCGAATTTCTGGTCCTTGAGGAAGAGTGGGTTGTCCAGAAGTGTCAGCGCGTTGAAGACGTGGAAGCCGTTGTTCTTGGCCAGGATTAGGATGTCGTGCACCAGCTCGTCCAGACGAGTTTTGAGCCCGGCTTGGACTTTGTCGGCAGGTCCTGATGCGAAGGCGGATTCGGAGGCGTAGTAGTAGAGGTAGGCGGCGCGGATTGTTTCGGTCGTGCTTGCTTTCAGAACGGTGGACTAGGAAGGGGGTTAGTGACGAGTGGTGTGTCATTTCCTTCATTCTGTAGACTTACGGCTAGGAGGTAGTAGGAGATGAAGTCGGTGATTTTGCCTTTTTGCTCAACGACGTAACTCCAGACGACATCTTTCGCGGCGGCTGAGCAGAGTAGGTGCTCGATCTCGGCGTTTGTAAATTCTTGCTTCAGGTGGAAGCGGTCGAGGTAGCGTACGAGGAGGTCGCGGACGGCGGGCACATCTTCAGGCTTCATAGGACGGAGACCCTTAGTCGCAGTCTTGGAAGGCAGGAAGTATTTGCGGGCCTGCAGAGATTCGGTGGACCGGTGTGGAAGATGGCTGAAACCCGTCTTGTACAGATGAGGCCAGTCGAGCGAGCGGTGGTAGTATCTGCATGTCGTGACGGGAGTGGGCAGGAGAGTGCCGGCTGTGTATAGGGCTTGGTAGATTCCGTTGCGGTAGCACTGGCGGGTGACCTCTTTGATGAGGACGGGAGCCAGACGCTTTGCGCGCAACTTGCGGTGAATGGTGAGGAAGTTGATTTCCACAGCGTTGACTTTGCTCTGGCGGACCTTGAGCGATGCTGGAACGCCTGAGATGAAAGCCACGAGCTTGCCCTTTTTGCCCTCGGCCGCTTTGGCTCGCACGCCGATATGCCACTCCTTCTTCCATCCCGGAGGCTTGAGAGCCCACTTGAGGAACTCAATCGAGTAATTGAAGCGGAAGGAGCCATCGGTGTCCTCGACGTAGTGGTTGTACAGCAAGTCATACAGCTCTTGAAGTTCCGCCTTGTCTTCCAGGTCGACGAGATCCCATACGAAACCGTCGGGCAGCTTCGCAGGCTCAGGCTTTGCGCTCGCCTTGCAGATGTGGTCGGGCAGGATGGCACCCTCGGGCAGTGTCTTCCCCTCGCCGGTGCCGTCTGTGGTCTGTAGGAGATTGGGTTCCTGGAATTTGGGGACCGGCTGAGTGTTCCAGAACTTGTAGTCCTCCTGTTTCTTGCCCTCGGGTTTGGGCGCTCCCTGACTCACTGCGAGCTGTTGCAGTAATTGCTGGAAGTCTTGCGCCGAGGCGACATTGGGTGCTGCTGCTGCTGCGTCTTTTGCGCCAGTGGAATCGTTGTTGCTGGCGGGTGCTTTGCCGTTGTTGTTGTCGGCAGGCTGATCATCGCCTTGGCCGGCCATGTTGGGCGATATGTATTTGCTTGCTCTTTAGAGCGAGGGTTGCATACGTATATTCAGATCTCGAGGTGAGGTTGTTGTTTAGGGCAGGTCGACCAAATGTTGCTGGTTTGACTTGACGTCGCAACTCCAATTGACTTGAAACACCCCGCGAATCCTGAGGTTTGTCGTTGGTGGTGGGGTCAAATTCACGCCTTTCAAGCAGACAACAGCCAGGGCTTCCTTCATTCCTGACACGACATCGATACTCCGGCCATTGTTGAACACAGATCTCATTGCATGCATTGTGGAAAGATCAGGTCCATCTAGAGCTCAAATGAGTACTGGAACATCATCATACGATCTGGATCTGTGAATACGCAAGTCGAATTGGAAAAAAAAGGCATCAGTCATCAACAATAACATTCACAGAATCGATCCAACCACAGCAATTCTGCAGCGGCAGAACCACCTCACTGGCCAAATCCTTGCGCCATTGGTCACCATGTAGAGTTGCAGGAGACTCGTCCAAGCACCACTTCACAGCTGATGCAAATTCTGGACCCGCCTCATCCTTGACATCGTCTGACCATTTCTTTGCCACCATCGAACGAAGTACTGGATTATCGGAAGCCATTGCTCCGAACTGTTGCCAGAGGTCGTGTTCCTCGAGTTGTGCACCAAATAGCAGTTCCAGTAACATGATACCCAGGCATGCGAAGCTCCTGTCTGCAACCTTTGGCACACGTGACGTTGATGGAAGCTCGAGCTCAAAGTTGGCTGACACGAATGGGCGGTCCAGAAGGATGTCCCCAGCGTTGTTACCAGTCTGCGGGAATCTCACGTCTCCGGATCCCCACTGTCTTCTCGCCCACGATGTCGAATGGAGCTGTAGATGTGAAGAAGCCACCTTCAGCGCAATCTGGAACCGCTGAGCTCGCGACACTCTTGGCTTATGGTTCCGATGCAGGATCTCCCCCAGTGTGATTTCGCCCGCGACTACTTTCTGCTCCGGCTGTGAGCTCACCTGGTACTGGTCGCCTTGGTTTGAGTCGACGAGCAGTCCCAGACACTCGCTTCGCATGCCACATGACTCCATAGTGTGGCAAAGGTTGTTAATTACGTCTCGGGAGGTCGATTGTGGCTGGCTCGTCGCACCGGCTGTGAGTCGCTTGCTCTTCTTCAGTTCTGGCTCAGACTCAACGGAGGAAGCGGCTGCCGCCGAGTCGGGCGCAAGATATACTACCCCTCGGGTTTCAGGAACTCCGCCGAACCTGCCGGTCTTGTCAGCGCTTCACTACAGGGAAAATTCAGGAATCTATGTCTACCTGATGGACGCTCTAGCGGGCTTATCGATTCTTCTCTGGCCTGACAATATCGCAGGCTTCAATCGTTGTCCAGCGGATGTCGACGGCAACACCAGTCTCTTTGGAGGAAAAACAAGTGCAGTGGTCACAAGCTGGTTCGCAACAGGATCCTTGACTGGCGTCCATTCGATTTTGAGTCCATGTTGCTGCCAGGGAGCCGCGAGAGACGGGCTGCTATTCTTCGCTGCAAACATGACCAGGATGCGAAACTCGAAATGAGCCGACGTCCTGTGTTGTAACCACAAATGCGCACAGTGATTCTGGCGGCACGGGCATATCCAGCTGGACAGGAGTAATGTGAAAATTCGATCCGCATGTTTCCAGTAGCCCATGAGATTGTTGACTGACTGACGAGATACCGCTAACTTGCTGGGCTCCTCAAAGGCTGCTACCTGATCGCTCGCAGCCAGTATCCTTTCGAGCCTCTTGATCTTGGCCCGGATTTCTGACAAAGCCTCATCCCGTTGACTCTTTGAGGTGGCGAATTTGAGCTTGTCCCGCCCATGCTTGTACTTCTCTGTAAGTCGTGTGTATGCCTGCAGCATGATGCGATCTTTTGGCGTCGAACCCTGGTTGGACAGACTATTAGAAGAGTGAACACTAATGTATTGCTCAGGTCCTGCATACCTTGCTGGCCATTTGTGTTCTGAAAGCCGAGCTCCGGGTCAACGGCTCAAGTAACCGCCATGCTAATGCCTGAATCTCTTCAACATTGCCAAAATATCGGTCGTATGCTTCGCCGAGTCTGCTCCTCAAAGCATCTTCCAGGTCCGCTTCTCTCCAGGCGTCAGACCGCGGGCTCAAGAGGAGTGCTTCCAATCGATCTTTCGTCAAGTCGCCGTCTCGTACCAGTGGCGCAAGGAGAATCTGTAACTGTAAACGGTACATGAGTTCCTCATCTTTGATGTCATTCCAGACTTTGAGATTCTCCGAGTTGAAATTGGCCAGAAGATCCCACTTCTTTGCGAAGGATTGGGCGTGCTCGAATGCAGATATGATCAGAGGCAAAGCGCCCAAGACAATTCCAACGACCTCAATACCGCTCATGTCGTAGTCGCAGACTCAAGAATGTTTCGCAAGAGATGGGGGATTGCACGGCTCCTGATGTCTTCCCAGCAAGGCGCCAAGCAGGGTATGCTGCAGCTAATGCATAAGCGAAGCTGCGCCACGCCAGCACATCGACTTGTAAGCACTAAGCACATGCATGTGAGCCTCAAGTTCTTTCGCTTCGACCTTAGGCTATCTTCCGCCCTATCTTAAAGGGCTCTTTCCGGCTTTCTTGTCACGAAATGTCTCGCGACCGCCGCTCAGGCACTGCTATCGTTCAATTCAAGGCTTCAGTCAGCAATTCCAGCACGCTTCAGTAGAAGTGGACTCCAGATGCCGGCCTCGGCTCCCGCATATACTTTGACAGATCATGCCCATCAGAATCCACATACGATGTCCGAGTCGCCTCTTCCAGGAGCTGACGGCCATCGCAATCATCTTCCGTTCAACGCTATCGCCAAGCAGATCTTGCGCTACCTCGATCAGAGAATCAATACTCCTCCTGCAGCATGTCCATTACTCGAAGATCACGAGAAATTAGGTCCGGAGCGGCTCACGGATATCCGCACACGATTCTTGCTATGGACAGGCAATCTTGGCGTCAGGCGTAGACCTGAAGATCCTCGCGCTCTAGACAGGCGACTCATCGACGCTCCGGAGGTTGCGAACCGTGTTCGTGAAATCTTGAAAGATCTGCAAGATCTTCTAAGCCAATGTGAGCCATCATCCACCTGAGAGTTACATGACACAAATTCTGACTGGCGATTGCCGACCAGCCGGAAGGCCTTGCGATTGCGATAAGACAAACGACGCCGCTGCTCAAAATGTGAACTCGATGGACGAGGAAGATACCATGATGATGCAACTGTTAGGTCTTCAGACATCCAAAAGCTGCAAAACCTCGTGGCTTTCGGCGTCCCTGGACGACACTCTCCGCAGACTATTTCACCTGTCAGCACTGATCTCCAAGTCTTCTACTCGAGATAAATTCGCACGAGCTCGACTGAAGTGCAGACTCGATATGTATGAAGTGCACGATATCCAACATGTGCGCGAGAAGGTGGCTTATGCTGGTGGTCGAGCCGATACCTTCGTGGTTGAACGTCTGGGAAAAGCTAATACGAGCCGGCGACAATTCATCGCATATTCTCGCAAGCATGCCGCTGAACTTAACCACACTGCTCACGGAGAGAACTACCCACTGGATCAAGGACCCATAAGACATGGGAACACAGAAGCGAGTGACAAGGTTCCTTATGTGCAATCTGTTGGTCCATCTGAGAAAACGAGAAAAACTGACGCACAGACGAAAGCATCAACATTGGGACCCATAAATCCAAACGAGTTCGACTATGGCTTGGATGACGCCCGAAGTTGCACCACTATCGCCACGTCCGTTGTGGATGGGAAAGCGTTCAGTGGATTGAGAGTTCCGGAACTCGCGCAGTATGCACAAGCTGGCGTGCATTTCATCTGCCCTTTGTGTCGAACGTACCAACGTTTCAACGGGCAAACAGCTTGGCGGTGAGTTCAAAGTGCTCCAAGCCTGTACTGTTGTCCTAATGACTGACCTGCTTTGATGCCATAGCCGACACGTCCTTTCTGACATTCGAGCTTACGTCTGCACTTCACCAGAGTGCGGGATGCTCATGTTTAACTCGTTCAATACCTGGCGCAGTCACGAGATGAACCACCGACGTGAATGGTTTTGTCCGTTGTGCAATGTGTTGCAACATGACGAGTCGAAGGCTAGAATGCATATGGTACATCATCATGGCGAATCAGTCGGACCCCATGAAATCGAAATGTTGCTGCAGACAAGTTCACGTCCATCGGAGCACTTGCCGGCGGACGACTGCCACTTTTGCGACTGGGGCACAACCTTGCGGGACCGAAATAACACGCCAGAAAATCATGATCTGACGGTACCATCGAGACGTTTCATGAAGCATCTTGGGAGACACCTTGAAGAGATCGCGCTTTTCGTCATACCCCAACCAGAGGAAGAACAGAGGAGTGTAAATGACCTTGCCAGCGACGCAGCGCACGCCATGCTGGATGGAGACAGTGCAACAGCCTCGACACTATCGAGTTTCCAATCACAACCATCATCCAGCGCATCAGTGCAGCAACAAGCCCAACAGCAGGCGCAGGCACAGGCACAGCAGCGTCATCTGGCAATGCAACATGCAAACTCGCAGCAGAACAACCAAGGCCAATCCGGTCCGCAAGTACAATCCGGTCACTCCGGGCAAATGAGACCTGCTTCTAGCGTACTAAACCCGAAAGAGCTTGCGATGGACAGTCAGGAACCTCAAATATCAGGTGTCTGCCCAGACCCTACCTGTGGCAGGCGAGTCGAAAATCTCAAGTATCACCTGTCAACACACCGGAAAGAACGACCAGAGAAGTGTCCGATTGTAAGCTGCGAATTTCACACGAAAGGCTTCCTCTTCAAGAAGGACAAGAACAGGCATCTCTTGACGCATTATGAGAGCCTTCCCATGGTGTGTGGATTCTGTCCAGGCGCTGGCTCGGCATCGGAGAAGAGCTTCATTCGTATGGACCTTTTCAGGAGACATCTCAAGAGTGTCCACGGCGTCGAACAAATTCCCCCGAACGCACGCCGACGATACCAGTCCCTGTCACGCGACACCGTCCGCGGAGCCGCCGGTGCCTGTTCGGCTTGCAGCGTGGTGTTCGCAGATGCACAAAGGTTCTACGAGCATCTTGACGACTGTGTAGAACGCGTCATTCACAAGGCCGATCCATCGGAGGAGGCTCATACAGAGCTCCCACGCGTGGGTTTTGAGTCCAAGGAGCCCGGGTACTACGTCGCTGGGCGTGTGTTCGATGTGCTCTGGACGGAACGAGTTGCGCAAGACACATATACCAGACATGAATGGTCGGGGGAAAAGAAACAATCCGTGGTTCGAAGATTCGTCGTCGTCAAGAAAGAGGCACACCATTGCATTGCGCTCCCAATATATACGTCCGTTGTACACGGTGTCGCCGTGTCGGAACTGCCCAAGTACGAGGACGCCATCATCTTCAATGAGCACATCCCACCCTTAGCAAGGCACGGAGTCCCGGGATTTGGAGGGTTTGCTGTGAGGCCCGATCCAATTCGTGTCGTGCCTGATGACGCGTTGGAGATCGGTCAAGTATCTCGGGTAGATTTTGGCGGGGTCTACATGTTCCAGTACAACATCGAGATCAGAAGCGTCGGACGTGTGCACGACGATTCGATGACGGACTTCAAGCAGCGGTTCCATGATTTCTCCGTCGCGCCGGCGACTGATGAATCGGTGACAAGCGAAGCTGATGTAGTCAACAAACCGATGAGGGACGAAGTCGAGGACGAGGACATCCCGGCCATTGAGGTCAGCGAAAGCGAGAGTGGGAGCGTGAACCAGGGCTACGATAGCGACAGCGGTGATAGCCGGGAATACGACAGCGGGAGGGAAATGAGCGAGATCCCGAACGAAGACAGTGACGACGAGAGCCAGGGGAGCGAGAGTGAGAGGGAAGTCCAGGAGTACGACGAGAGCGAGGGCGAGGTTCAGGACGATGAGAGCGACGGTGAAATCGAGGATGTCGACACTAGGAGCGATGTTTAGGATGACGGATTGTACAAGGACAAGCATTACAACGTTGTATACTAAACGTGGAGATCAACAGGAACACGAGTCTGGGTGATCGCCTTACTCAACCAAACACCTCCATCATGAAATCGTACTTGATCTTAAGCCCCATATCGCGCGCCTTGGCAGTGAGCAAATGGCAGCGATCGGACAAGATTTCGCCGACAATGGGCGTGCCGCAGTACTAAACGAACATGAAAGTCAGCCAAACAACAACGAACATCACGCTCAAGCGTGCAGGGAAAGGAAACTACTCACGAAAACCCCAATCTTCCTCTCCACAATCCCAGCGTTGACAACATCCTCAAAATGCCTCTCCAGAATCTCGTCAAAATCCGGCCGTCCGAAATGACTAGGAGCCCTCAAGCCCGTCAGCGCAGAGTAAGGCGCCGCTTCGGTCCTGTAGCTATCGAGCAGGTACCTGAAGACGTGAGTGGAGATGTTCTTGCGCTTGGCGGTGATGTGCGTGTTGATGTTGAGCTCGAGGGAGCCGGTGGAGGCGAGCGGGCGGGCGCCGTCGATGGTGCGATTAAGAAGATCGCTGAACCAGAGCAAATTGTTTTTCTCGCGCACGGTCCAGTGGAAGTCGACGCGGCGCGAGGGGGCGGGGTGTTTGACTGGTGGGGTGTTCTTGTTGTTGGTAGTCTCGTCGTCTGATGCTGTGAAAGTGATGCTGCTGCCGAGTCGCGCCCGGGAGACGTGGCGACTTCCTGGTTTGGAGTTGGAAACGGAGACGGGTCTAGAGCCAGGGTGTGAAGTGCTGCCGCGGACTCTTGATCGGGCCCGCGATTGGCTGCGACTGCGGCTGATGGAGATGGATCGCGAACGCCGGCGCTCTGTCCAGGGGTCTGACAGCCCGGTGAAATGATCCTCGAGGTCTGCTAGGATGGCTGAGAAAGGAGTGATTCCGATGCCCCCACCGATGATTATGCTGTGTGAGTAATCGTAAAATCGCTGGGCCGGTGCGCCGAAAGGTCCATCAATACCAACGCGGATATCCCTATCTTCGGGCAAGTCTTTAAGGGCAGTCGTCCAGTCGCCTTCGAATTTGATGTGGACGTGCAGAACGTCCCCTTTGCAGTATGACACAGTAAATGGATGCCACTGGAAGAAGGAAATGTCCGGAACCTGCAGTAGAACGTACTGTCCAGCGTTGTACTTCCAGTCTTTGCCCTTCGGGTGCTTGCACGTGAGAAGCACGGCATCAGTGTCCAGAACCTTGACCCGAGCAGGGACCCTCATGAATCCACGAAGGAAGCGCCACACGCGCTCGAAGAGGACGAGAAGAGTAGGGAAGGCCAGCCAGTAGCCCAGCATCGGGTGCTGCAAGAGCATAGCAGTGCCGTGAGCGCAAAGCATGCCTATCATGGGGAACATGAGAAGATGGCCAAGCTGGAAGATCTCGTAGCTCTTGTTGCGAATGAAGGGCATGCTGAAAAGGGAAATGAGCCAAAAGCAAAGCAGCGCAGTAATACCAGTCCAACCGGGCAAGCTGCGCACGTATGAGCTGTATGTTCGAGGCACTGATTCGGGTCCGAGGATACGAGCGACGGCGTCCTGTCTCGATGCTTTGGAGCCTTGTACTAGAGTCCCGCTCAAATGCGCAATGGCGTGCATTGTTGCAAGCACAAGCCCGGCAATGCTCATGCGGATGTGGAATTCCTGACTGAGATCCCAGTTGACGAAGCGACTGACAATGTAATTCCTGCGTAGGAAAGTCGAAAAGTGCCGACTCATGCTGAGCAACATGAAGAAGAGTGTCGGGTAGAGGGCGCCAGCCGCGAGTTTTGCAAATCCGACTCCAAGTCCGTACGCATCGCGGTATTCCTGACCCAAAAAGTACTTGAGGCCCTGCCACAGGCCGAAGCCAAGCTGCAACGCTACGACTAATGTCATGAAGAGGATTGTCGGACCATGGACGGCCCAGTATGCACGAATACGACGCCGCATGGGCAGCTCTTGCTCCTTCTCCTTGTCGCCTTTGTCTTGCTCGTCGCTATCCGTCTGCTTCTGACTTGGGATCCTCAACTTCTGCACACGCGCCACGAAGTCTTGCTTGCTGATCTTTGCGTCGCATTCTGGGAGAAGCTGGCAAAGGAAAGCGTGAAGTCCATCTCCAGCATGGTTTGCGCTCTCGTTCTTCTCGAGGTCCCGTCTTGCCGGATGTGTAATGTGGTGTTTCTTCAGCTCCGGCGCCAGCTCCTTGTGCACTTCCTGCAATTTCTTCTCCAGCTCCTCAAAGTCGACGTAGCCATTGTTGTCCTTGTCCAGGTCCCTGAAGAAGGCTTCGATCTCGTCGTCGGTGAGAACCTTGTAGTCCTCAGAGGCGACTTCGATGCTGGCGACATCGTGTTCGTGTTCGTGTGCGCCAGCTTGTGCTGTAGGGTGAGTCTCGTGGCTCAGCATGCCCGGTCCGGCAGCAGAAGGCATCGATGAACGGTCAATGGGAACAGCGATGCCTCTCGGCGATGAAAGTAAAGGAAATGATGATAGCTACATGTACCTACCTCTTCACAAGCCACGGCATCACGGCTCTTCGCAGTACCTTTGACACACACGTCCTAAGGCTGGGTTATGGTTTGGCATGTCGCGGCGTGCCCAGAGTTGTCGACGTAGATCTCGGCGTAGGGTGTACACGCAAAGGATTAAAGTTGGCAGTGATCCGTGGGCCTTGTAGATTGACCAATCAAGTCTTGTTAGTGAGGCTGGGCGCCATGCTTTTGCCATGATCCTCTGACGAAGCCAAACATGTCAAAGTAAAGGACCAAGAAATCGCCAGCACCTTGACGCGATAAGGCTGACATCGATTTGCTCTCACCAAAAAGCGGTTCGTATGGTTGAGAACATCTCGACCATCGTGCGCCTTTGCCAATGGCGACGGCAACGCGCGACACGCCCTTGATGACAGCATTCCTACGGACTTGGCCGGAACTGAATCTGTATCTTCGTGCCAAACCATGCATGCAAATACCAATATGCCCAGAAAACCTATATCGCCCCGGCGTCCTGGACAGGCCGCACTGCAACTCTCAGAAAGCACGCCTTATCGAGTCCTCCACTGTACCCAGCCTTGACATCTTCAGTCTGGCCTCGCGGTGGTGAGCTGGTAATCGAGCGACTTGGGCGTCAAATGCGATGACACTATGGTTAACTTCCTCATGATTCTTACATGCAGCGCTTACTATAAGCCTTTGGGGCGCAACGCGACTCACATCTCGTACTCGTACTGTCGATTTCGTCCCTTCAGCCGTACTACAGATGGTTCGCCCGCCCTCATTGGATGTCGACAGAGCTTGAACACACTATTCACGCAGGAGGCTCGATGCGCACGTTATATCTAAACCCGTCATACCCGACATGAGGGTATGTCTGACAGCCAGATTAACACTCAAAGAGCGGACAGGCGCCAGGGAGTTTCTCAGTGTCTCTATCGGACGGCCATTGACTCAAAGCCGTGCTACCGAGTTCTCTAGATCACTATTGCTCTTCCCCAATTAGGACGTGTCCCTAGCAATAGCCGTCAGATCGATCAACGCTTCCTTCACCAGCAACGCAACATTGCCAGCACACTCGGTAGAGGGCGACCACTCTGCACAACCCTGGCCATGAGAATGCGCAATGGATTTGGGATGAGAGATGTTGCCACTCACAATGTCATTCCTATACTCTTTGAGCTTCCGCTCAACGCAAGAATTGTTCTTGCGGGCGATTTGGTACTCAACACCTACGGGCGCCTTCTTCAGCGCAGGACTGAAGCTTTACAGCGAGCTCTCATGCGTTGAGTGATCGCTGTGTCCAGGGTATGAGTCAAGACGTACTTGTGCAAGTCTGCGATGCCTCCGATAGAAGGCTTTTGTCGCTGCGAGGCACGATGAAGACGATTTCACTCGAGTCGTGACCCACGCCTGCGGCGCCGTTGCCTGCCTGCCGATTCCGAAGGCTCTCCCAGCGATGGCAGGGTAATTTCCTCTTTGCGCAGGGTTTTGGCAGTTCAGCTCTTCTTGGTTGAAGGGGGGGCACCACGCTCAATTGGAAAGAACATCGTGAACTCAAGAGCGGCAGCAGTCAATGAAAATGCGGCGGTGCTATATTGAGGTGGGCAGCATTCAATTGGAGTCGGCGGCAATGAATTGGATTGGGCGGCAGTCGGGAGAAGGACGCAGCAATCCACCAAGAGTGGCGTTATATGTCGGCCAATGGCGGCTTGAGAGCATCCATGTCGTTTACAGCATTCATCCCACACACGCAAGCTCTATCGGTAACGTGTGGGAACAATCGGAGAAAAGCAACCCTAGTGCGTTGCGTATGTCTGTGGCATGTGGATCTCTGGCTGACCGATTGCACAATGTAGCCCGAGCACCTCCCTCGGACCTATAAGACCTTCGCGAATCCTGTCATCCTACAACAAGTTCAGTCCTATCCTCCACTCCGCACGACTTCTTCAAAGCTGCTCAGAATGGGCTCCCTTTCCATGAACGCTGTCATGGACAATCGTGCTGCAAACAGCGCCACCGCCCTCGCCGCCGAGAACGACTTCTCAGCCCTCAACTACCTATCCCTCCCTATCGTCTTTGCCCGGGCTCAAGGCGCCGAAGTATGGGACCCCGAAGGCAAACGCTACCTCGACTTCCACTCCGCCTCGACGGCGCTGAACCACGGCCACTGTCACCCAAAGCTCGTCGCCGCCATGATCGACCAGGTGCAGCGACTCACCTTGACCTCCCGCGCCTTCCACAACGACGTGTACCCCATGTTCGCCGAGTTCGTCACCAAAACTTTTGGCTATCAGAGAGTCCTACCGTCCACTACGGGCGCCGAAGCCGGCGAGACGGCAATTAAAGTCGCGCGGAAATGGGCTTACAAAGTCAAAGGCACGCCCATCGACCAGGCTATAGTCCTTGGTGCTGCGGGGAATCATCACGGCCGGACGGTATGTGAAACTTGGTATTTCTTTAGTGAGCAAATAGAGGTCGAAGCTGACCGGCACAGATCGCTACTATATCCCTAGCATCAGACGAAATGTCACGGTCCAACTACGGCCCTTTGGTCCCTAACATCAGTTGCTCAATTCCCGGGACAAATGAATTGATCCAGTTCAACGACAAGACGACACTCAGAAGAGCGTTTAAGGCCGCCGGCTCTAATCTTGCTGCTTTCGTCATCGAGCCGATCCAGGGCGATGCGGGTGTCATTGTTGCTGATGATGACTACTTGCAGGAATGCCGGGCACTCTGCGATGAGTACAACGTCCTCTTGGTCTGCGATGAGGTGCAGACTGGCATTGGACGGACGGGCAAGCTGCTAGGGCACTACTGGAGCGGCATCCGACCGGACATGATTATGCTTGGGAAGACTATGACGGGAGGCATGTATCCCGTCTCATGCGTTCTGGCCGATGATGAGGTTTTGCTTACTGTCGAGCCCGGAACTCATGGTTCGACGTATGGCGGCAATCCTCTGGGTGCTGCGGTTGCCATGCGTGCTCTGCAGGTGATTGAGGAAGATGGCTTGGTAGGGCGTGCGGAGAGGCTGGGAAATGTCCTCCGTGATGGACTCAAGGAGATCCAGACGCACAATTCAATCATCCAGACTGTCCGTGGTAAAGGGCTTCTGAATGCGTTTGTCATCGATCAGAGCAAGACGAATGGACGTACCGGCATCGAACTATGCGAGCTGATGGCGTCCAGAGGCCTGCTGGTAAGTCTTTCCCCCCTTAAATGCCGCCATCACTTGCATCAAATCTCTAACAATACGTGATCAGCTCAAGTCCAGCCGGACAGGCATCGTGCGCATTGCGCCTCCCCTGGTCGTCACCGAAGAGCAATTACAGGACGCGCTGAGAATCATCAAGGAGTCAATCGAAGAACTTTCTCACCTGGCGAGAAAGTAAGAAGCATCACTCGAAAGGCAACGCGTATCAATCCACAAGTCTCTATCGCATCCCAGACAAGTCCCACATCTTCTGCGTCTTAGCCTTCATGAAGTTGCCAATATCCATGACCTCGACGTCCGCTCCTACCACATTCTGATCAGCGTCTTGAGGGAAGAAGAGGTTGATAGCCTTCGCCATCGCTGTTTTATCCGACCAAGTACGCGGTACCGTTTCGTGGTCTTTCAACACCCTGAGCACTGTCGGCAACTGGTACGCTGGCAATTGGACGGACAGGTCGGTGCGTATCTTGCCTAGGTCCACTTTATCGGCTTTGTCGTTCGTGCGCACCAGCACCGCCACCCTAGAGTCGCATTGCGGATCTTGGATCGGTAAGACGTATCCCTCTGTCAAATACGGTAGGGCGAGAAGGCGAGATTCGACGACGAGGCGCGGCACTTTGTAGGTGTAAAATTTGAACACTGTGTTAAGACACGCTCTGGTCAGCACTCTTCGGGGAACACTGATACGGGGCACACTCACAGTCCATGTTGGCCCTTCCCTTGAAGACGATTCGGTCGTTTTGCCGGACCGCAAAGTCGCCGGTCTTGAAGAAGCCGTCCGCATCGAACTTCTGGGCCGAGTCTTCGGGTGCGTGCAGATACCTATGCTACAGTCAGCAGACAGTGCCAAATTAAATAGAACGCTGACATATACCTCAGGAACAAAGACGGCGTCTTAACCAGGACTTCGCCTTGCTCGCCCTCAGACAGCTTGATAGTAACACCAGGCAGCGCCGTCCCCAGATCGGCCTAGCACAACAAGAGTCAGCGTTGCATCGATCGATTCCAATCCGCCCTAAAAGCAAGGCCGCAAGAGACAATACCTCTTCCGAATACTCGTCCTCCCGAGCAACAGCAATCTCCTGCGTCTCGGTTGTCCCATACAACACCCTTAACGGCCGCTCGCCCCTTAACACCCTCCAGAAGTCCTTCAACCGCGCCGACGGCATCGCCCCCGTGACGTGCACGTTACGCAAGTACCGCAGCCCCTCAACGTACTCGGCCCTCTGCCCTTCGTCTTGCAGCGTCGCGATGTGCGCTTTGTAGTGCACCATCATGCCGTACCAGAACGTCGGGCTCAAGACGATTTTCGTCGCGCTCTTCTGCCGGAACTTCTCCCAGATCAGGCCGTAGTTGCGCCCGAAGTTCTGGATCTCGATGCGGACGCCTAGGAGCAGCATTTGGAAGAGCTTTGTGAAGTAGATGGACCAGAAGGTGCCACGCGGGATGAGGCAGATTTCGTCCTGCGCTTCGGCGGTCACTGAGGAGGAGGCTGCGAGGGCGTACTTGTTTATCGTACGGCGGGCGTGCAAGACGCCCTTTGGTGGGCCGGTGGTGCCGGAGGTGAAGAAAAGGATGCTGGGGGTTTCGGCGGGGAGGGCGAGGGTGGCGTCGAGAACATAGTGTGTTGCCGGGGGGAGGGTTGAGGGGTCGGTGCTTTGGCCGCGGATCGCGAGGGAGGTGATGTTAGGGACTTGGGCGGCGATTTCGACGGCGAGCGAGTGTTCTTCGGGGCCGATGAGGAGCACTTGGGCAGCGCAGTGCCGGATTATGTGGGAGATTTCGGCGGGGAGGGCGCCGATGGCTGTTCGGTTTGGCATTAGCTGTTTCGGTGCTTTGAGAGGGTTGGGTAGTCGGTCGTGATGGATGATACGGGGCGAGACTCACGAACTGGCACTACGACTCCTCCGATTGCCAAAGTGGCCAACACGCCGACGATGAACTCGTATCCGTTCGGAGCCAGTAGAGCGATGAAGAACTCTCCCGGCTCTGCCAAGGTCGAAGGGTCGATTAAGTCGGTGAGTTGTTGCTGCAACGTCGCGACGCCATTGAGAATGTCGAGGTAGCCAAACTGCGTGTTTCGACTGCGGTCATCAACGATGATCCGATCGCCTTGTTGCGAGGCGACTTCGAGCAGTTTAGAGTAGAGCACATCATCGGGCAGACTGGGCCTCAGTGAGTGCGGCATGATGAAAGGATGAGGGTGGTTTGAAGGTCAGAGTTGGATCAGCAGAGGATGTGGGAGCGTTCATATACTGGACGGCCATACTCCATTGACCGAGCTATCATTTAAACGAGACCAATAGATCATTGCAATCAAAACGGACTCGCGATGACACCATATGTTTCCTCTTACAGTTCACCGTTTCCATTTGTACCCCTGACTGCTTCACTTTTTTCCTAGATACTGTACCACCACAACTTGTTCTCCACATACTGAAAGACATCCTTGGCTACTAGTTGTCAGTTATAGCTGTACCGCAACGAAGGAATCGAAAAGCAGCGTACTGGTGAGGAATCGATCAGTATCTTCGTCGGTGATGTTGATGTCAAATCTCTGCCGCTCTTCATCAGCACATCTTCTTTTGGAGATCAGAACTTCAGACAGGCGTACTTCCAACAGGGCACTAGTCAGCGATGGAATGCCAGCTTTGTCAAGTTTCAGGTGTTCCTTCAGCTTCGCCGTGTCCGTCACCTTAGTTTGTGTCAGTTTCTGGATACGTTGTAGAAAGGGGAATTGGCACAAGTACATACACTCTCGACGGATACGTCGAGCTGTTTGGCGATGATAGATCTCAAACTGCTCGCAAGTTCGGACATGGTAGAGAGTTGTGGTACGGGGACAGAGTAGGAAGACAATTGATCCCAATGATCTTTTAAAGAAGCTATGTTCTGAGTGTCTGTGAGAAGTTTAGGGTACGTCCCGCAGGTTTCCCATCGTATGTACATCGACTAGATACCTTTCCCCGCTACCCGGTACCATTCACCACTTCTACGGCATGGCCATTAGTGGTCTTGGTAGCCCGACTGAACAGCTCCAGAGATTCCTTGGCCGACTGACAGATGGCATCAATGTCCCCGTGAACAATGAAAGCGCTCCAGCCCATCTCAACTCTCTGACGCAGCGTCGAAGGCGAAAGACCGAAGCCCATAATAGGTAACCCGCGGGCCTTGGCCGCATCCCGGATCTTCTCCAGTGCAGTGACAAACTCGGGCTCGTCGCCGTCGAGCGAACCTGGCGCGAGGTCCATGCTCAATCTCAGATCTCCTGTGCCGACAAAGATCCCGTCGACTGTCACATAGCAGTCAAATGTCAGTCTTTGATCTCTCCCTTTACATCACCATCTTGCGCTCGCTTTCCTTCCCATTGTGACAAATTGTGAGGAAACACTCACCACCAGCAACACCGCAAATCTCCTCGACGTTCTCCAAGCCGACCAAATCCTCAATCTGGCAAATGACGGCAGCATGGCTGTTCCACACATCGTACGTACTCATCTGATCCGGCGTGCGGTTTTGGCTCTCTCCGATCAGAGCCGCGGGCGGGAACCCTCTCTCGCCGAAAGGAGGGAATCGGGACAGGCGGACGAGCTCCTCGGCCTGTTGGGCATTCTGCACGCGTGGCATGAGGACGCCGCCTGCACCGGCATTGAGTGCGAAAGCGATTAGTTCGGGAGTGTAGCTGGGGATGCGGACGAAGGGGACCATGGAACCCTGCGAGTGGTATTGGATCGTGCGGATGAGTTCGATCAGGAGGGTTGCGTTCAGGGGAGTGTGTTCCTGTAGTATGATTGAGTTATTTTTTTACTTTGTTGCACTGCTGGTGAGAGGAGAGCAAGGCTTACGGCGTCGATGAAGCAAAAGTGGTATGGTGTTGTGGCGAGGATCCGGGCTGCTTCTGGGTGTGCGATTCGACAGCCTGTTCCCCAGAGGTACTCTCCCGACGCAAGCATGCTCTTGAAGTTTGTTGGCTGAGCGAGGCTCATGGCGTTGTAGTCGCGTGTCTCCAGCATTGTCGATCAAGGATGGGCTCCAAGGAAGGTGGTAGGTCTGGACAATTGGTGTTTGCGAGAGTAGCTTCGACCGTTAAGTAGAAGAACGGTTTGGCGAAGATCATGTATGCTCGGCTCGCATGACGGCGACGAGGGTGAAGTGACGTGATCCGTATTTCTGCCTGTTCATCTTGAGATTCCCCACTATTAGAGACACAGAGTCTTGTGGCTCTTGAGACATGAGTTGCTCCAATAAATACCTGTTATTCCCATCCAGTTCAGTCGAAGTCTCCAACATTTCTTTCAAGAACAAACCTCGGGACACAACAACGTCAAGATGGGTTCTCTCGCAGCAGGTCGATGTGCCGACCTGAAAGCAATCTCCCTGGTCAAACTCCTGACCGGAGACTCGGAGTCAGCAAAAGACCTCGTCCAGGCTTGCAAAGAGAATGGATTCTTCTACCTCGACTTTCGCGACCCTTCAACTTCTCGGTCTCTTCAACAAGTCGATGAGCTGATCAACGTTGGCAACGCTGTCTTCTCCCTTCCGCTGGAGGAGAAGGAAGTTTATAGCACGGAGAAATACCTGCCTTCGCGTCTTCTGGGGTATGCATCAACAAAATGGCGGAAAAGTCAGTGACGCTGATCCCGAATACAGTTACAAACGCGCTGGGTGTTCAGTCGGACCTTTTGCGGAGAAGAGGGACGGTTATGAAAGCTTTTCGGTGAGAGAGCCCTTTTCCATTTGGCCTGTGACGACACTGACGGCTAGTCAAAACAGATCCACAACAACGGCGTGTTCGGAAACGACGCCATGATAGTCCCTCAGGCCATCGAGGACAACCTCCCGTTGGTGACTGCTTTCATGGGAGACGTCCACGGATACACCGACTGCATCCTCTCCATCCTTTCCCGTGAGATCAACCTTGGGAAGGATTTGAAGGACTGCCACCGCAAAGATCAGCCATCGTCGGCGAACATGGCGATGCTGAAGTACTTGGCATGGGGCAGCGATAATGAAAAGACCGGTAACATGGCCCACACCGACATGGGGACGTTGACAGTCGTTTTCTCCAAGACGCCTGGCCTGCAAGCCTTGTTACCGGGGTCTGACGATTGGTCTTTCATCCCTCCGCGCGAGGGTCACGCAGTCGTCAACGTCGGCGACTCGTTGCGGTTCTTGTCAGGTGGTGTCTTGACCTCGTCGTTGCACCGTGTCGTACCACCGGCGGACTCCGATGCCAAGGACAAATTCTCGGTGATTTACTTCCTCCGACCGGAATTCGACGCCAAATTCACCACCCACCAAGGAAAGCAGATCAACAGTGTAGAATGGCACAATCAGAAATATGCCCTGTTTCGAGAGGCTAGTCTGGACGCCAAGGAGCATGGAGCTATGTTGACGGGCCGACAAGGGTATCTTGGAGCGACTGGAAATTGAGTGTGTTGCGGTAGGGGTTCGAATCCAGTAGTACGGACAAGAGGCTCTGTCTGGAGGATGTTGTCATTGGACTCTTTCATCAAACACGTCGGCGAGGCTGGTAGGTGAGCCGATGAGTCTGTTTGACAGAGGCGACAGGACGAAATCTATTACAATCTCTTAGCTTCTGATAACTTTTCCTTCCAGTAACGGTGAGCGAACCTGCACAGGGAGGGATAGTGGAGGCAGACAGGCCTGTGTTTGCATTGATGGCCATGAGTGGGTGAGCGGTTATGTCGGTCATTTCATCCATGAACCATTTGTCCTCTAGCCAGGAATCGGCAAAGGCATCAAACGTGTATTGATCGACTGAGATACCGCCTGTCAGTAACATCGACCCATCGTGCGGATAGCGTAGACATTACCATCGAATGTTGTCGGTTCCAATCGCGTGGGACCACAAGGTAAGCGCGCTGTGGACGGCGAGGCATGCTCACCATGTGCTGCACAGAGTAGACGTCGAATTAGCGACGCCTTCATTGGTTCAGTACGTATCTCGGCTGTTAAGCACTTACAACTGCTGATATGAGACCTCCCGGTAGTCATTTCGTGCAAGCTTTTGACGATATGGTTGGCAAGGACGGAAAGCTTCATCCGGTCGACGACTTTGTCGATATCGAGCTTTTTGAGCTCAATAATGGTGTTTGACATGTGCTCTTTCGTACATCGAGAGGTATACCTAGACGACGGCGATCAGCAGATGTCTCCGAAGCCAAGGATTCGTTGGAGTCCTCACGTCGAATGAGGCACATCGCATGGTAGAGCGATGAGATAGCCCAACTCTACATCCTGACGCGAAAGCCTTTCGGCCCATTCGCGATACCTACAGCCTTGATCGACCCAGTTCAAGCACTTGTTTGCTGCTTTCTGGTCAACGAACGAGCCCGGGAAGTCATGGCACAGTTTGGCGGCAAGCAAGGGTCTCATGTCTCGGATCCAATGAGACCCGGTGTGATGGCCCGCCTCGACGACATGCTTGTAAATGTTGTAGCATTCGAAGCGGTGGAAGATCCTCGTCAGCTCGCGGAGATCGGCATTGTTCCTCTTAGTGGCGATCGCAGCTTCCCAGCCCTGACCAGTGGGTAGTGACACCTTGCCGTCCTCGACGGCTCTCAAGAATGCGGAAGGGTCCTGCATGCAGACTTGCAGTAAGGCTTCGGTCGTAGCCGAGAACTTGAGAGTGCCGTGTTCGCTAGTGTGCTGCAAGGTGGTGTCGGCGGCTGCACCAGTCTCGGGCGGTGACGGCGACTGCGTGCACTCCCCCGATTCGGAAATTGCTATGGCGGAATCGGACCGGACCCCAGGAACCGACGCACAAGCGAGCCCACCGGCGTTCGGATCTGCCTCTGCCAAGAATAGCGACAGCGGGGAAGATGATCTTTGACGCTCAGGCAGAAGTGCGGGCAAGTCGTCGTGTATGCTTGCAGTTGCAGACATGGATTCTAATGATGCATCTGCAGTCCGCAAAGATGCGTTGGCGGTGCTTCTTTTCCGTTTGGCAGAAGGATGAGAGTGCGCGTTTGGCGATCGTTCTCCTCCCGGCCAAGCCGATGTGACCGCGGATCCCGCTTGCAACTCTTGAACAGAAGCCTGATGGACAGATGCCCACGCAGCTGAGGAGCTAGGCTGATCGTCGATGTTTGCAGGTACCTGTCAAGTCAGAGTCAGCTCCATGGATGTTTCTGTGTTCGACTTGTTGGTCAGGGACGCTCACCATATTCCAGGAGATTAGGGAGAAAAGACGGCCCAGGGCGGACCTATCACTGGCAGGTATCTGTTCCAGGCATTCGGCTACCTGACGGGCGGATGTCGTAGCCTCGTGGGCCTGGAAGGATTGCGCCAGTTGCGTCAGGGAGTCTTGCAGCGAACGACTGGGGATGGCGTCAACGGCCATGATGGAAATGGTGTCTTACACATCTCGACCATGAACCCAAATACGGGACTTGCTTCAAGTAAGTTCGGTTGCCGGATCGTTGATCAGGCGTTGCACTGCAGAAGGAGGTCGCTGACCCCACTTCTTCATGAAATTATCAGACAACTTCTCGTTCATGTGGAACCGTAGCACCAGGTATGGCTCCTTGTTATATGGTACAGACGAGTATGCGTCTTGATGCGATGCGATGCGCATGAAGAGAACAGCAGAGGGGCCGATGTGGTTGGTGGTAAAGTAGGACATGCATGTACGGCGGTTGATACAAACCGACGTCCAGCCGGACTGGCCCGATCCGACTCAGGAAACTTCGACGATCCGTCCGCCATCGGCGCGCCGGGCCTGCCTTCTTTCCCTTTGTCTTCCGTGCAAGGATCAGGGGTGTTTCTTTCGGTCGGCAGTCAACAACAGCCCTTGCAGTCTGACAGTACAGTACAGCGCACACACAATGTTCGCTTCAATGAACACGACGCACTTGACTCCAGCAACACGGATCTGGCAATGCCTTCTCTTGATGGACACGTGTATACATACATGTACCCGTTCAGCCCCTTGCAAGTGTTCTCATCGCCGCAACACCAATACCGCTGTCTGACCGTACCAAAACCCACCACCATCTGAAGTCATGACTGCGTGCGAGTCGGTTCAGCCTCTAAACACCGAAGCTGTCCGCAAACAGTTTCCAGGGCTTCAAGCAGGCTCTGTGTGCCTCAACAATGGCTCGGGTGCACTCGTCTTCCAAGGTGCGATCAAGAGCATCTCTCGCACCATGTCCAAGCCACACATGAATCTGCGGGGTCTCGACTCGAAGAGCAAGGTCGATGTCGAAGAGCGACGGACCAACTACGCCAGAATCGCCTCATTCATGAACGCCAATCCGGATGAAATTGGTAAGTGGTCACCGATATGAGATTACTCGCACTCTCTTCCTAACAGACTTCTATGTAGCATTCGGACCTTCCACAACAGGCATCTTGCGAACATTGACCAATTCGCTGCGACCGAGCCTCAACGCAGACTCGGAGATGATCGTATCGGTGCTCTGTCACGAGGCGGGCATGACTTCCTGGGTGGCTCTGGCCAAAGACTTGGGCATCTCAATCAAATGGTGGACCCCTGCCGGAGGTATGGGCGCGAATCACGATCCAAAGCTAACTCTCGACTCGCTTCGCCCGCTTCTTTCTCCCAAGACCAGGCTGGTGTGTTGCGGTCACGTCTCCAACATAACTGGAACCATCGAACCGATCAAAGAGATTGCCGAACTTGTCCACACGATCCCGGAGGCCTTGATCTGTGTCGACGGTGTGGCATGGGCCCCACATCGCCCGATCGACGTTAAAGACCTGAACGTGGATTTCTACGTATTCAGCTGGTACAAGGTCTTTGGTCCTCACATTGCGCAGATCTACGCCAGACGCAGAGTGCAACAACGATACCTGAGCAGCCTGAATCACTACTTTTTCGACCCGGCAGCTTTGCACGTCAGGCTAGGGCTGGGGAACAGCTGCATCGAACTGGAGCACAGCGTTGTGCCCATCATCAACTACCTTGAGAACGAGGTCCGCTGGGACGCACTCATTGCTCACGAGGAGCTCATTACCGACAATCTGCTAACTTACCTCACCGCCAACCCCGACCTCTATACGGTATACGGATCTCAGACGGCAGACGCAAACAAGCGGGTGTCCCTCGTAAGCTTCTCTGTAAACGGCCTTTACTCTGACAGTGTTGCTAAAGAGATCCATGAATCGTCGAACTTCCGGATGCTCACTGGAGATTGTTGGTCGCCTCGCACTGTTCACGACGTTATCGGCCTACCCGATGACGGCGTCATGCGGACAAGTCTCGTCCACTATAACACAGTGGAAGAGATCCAGGGCTTCATTCAAGTTCTGCACAACTCCGTACTCAAACTCAAGAACATGGGACGGTAATGCAGTGTTGAACTTTGGACTTTCTAGTACGACGGGGTTTTTGTCACATTATCTTAGAGCCCAGTAATCGCCGCTCGTTGATTTACCGTTTTGCACGTCTAAATACCTTAGAGTTCATACTCCAGCCCGATCGTTGTCCGACCCTTCAGATTTCTGTTATCTGATGCGACTGAAAGTTCATGACCAAGTTCGGATGATTCAACAACGTTAGACCAAGATCGCCTTCTTTGCGATGGTCCTACACAGTCATTCCTTATACGTAAAACTTCGGGTCGGCTGTGGAAATTCGCCATACGTGCCACGAGGATGCATCCAAGCAATATGATTGGCCGCAATATTGATTGCGCCCGTGAGCTGGAAGGGGAAATAGATGCGACGACGCTGCATCCCCTGCTGCGCCAGCTATAACTGTGTTGTTGTATACAGTTCAACCGAAACGTGACCGCTTTACTAGTACTGCCTCAGTGCCAACAGCATTAGCCAAAACAGTCACACGCTGCAAGACAACGCAATGTTGCATGCAAGCAGAGTACTACCCACGCAGTTACACTCTCGGTCACACCGACCACTGATCTTCCACACATCTGCGTCATCCTTGGTTCTTCCTCTCATCGACACGGACCGTCCAGCACAGCACTAATAGGTTGCATCTGTCAGTCAGCCTTCCATATTTGACCACCTACCTTGAACACCTGCTTGACCTCAGCCGTACGTGTAAAGCACGAGAGGGGTCCTTTCTAAGGCTGAAACCGCACGCGAGATGCTATCCTCGGCAAGCTTTTCGAAGCGAAGAGCGACAAGTCCGAACGTGACTCGAGACCCGCCGTACTCTCAGGACGATGTTGTTCTCGATCGTGACGATACCTCATCACCCGAAGGCGGGGACCACCACTCCAGAAATGCCACTCAAAGGGGGCTAGGCAGACATCTTGGATTGTTTTCGACAACGATGCTGGTTGTGGGTCGAGTCATCGGCACCGGAATATTTTCCACACCTGCAGCCATCACGAAGGGTGTTGGCAGCGTTGGCGCCGCTCTGGCACTCTGGACCCTTGGTCTCCTCGTCTCTTTCGCTGGACTAATGGTATGGATTGAGCTCGGCTGCATGATCCCTCGTTCTGGAGGCGAGAAAGTCTATCTTGAAGCCGCTTACCAGCGTCCCAAGCTCTTCGCAACGACCGTGTTCGCTTTCCAGGCGATCTTACTTGGCTTCTCGGGTAAGTCATCAGAAAGTAACTCGGAGGTACAACCTTGTCCGAACTGACACACTGATCCAGCCAACGGATGCATAATCTTTGCGCAGTATACTCTGATCGTCGCTGGCCGAACTGCCACCGAGTGGGAGAAGCGAGGGATCGCCATTGCTGTCATCACCTTCGTCACCGCTCTGCACACCCTGTTCCCAACATGGGGAGTCCGCGGCATGAACATCGTTAGCCTCATCAAGATGTTCACACTCGTGTTCATTGTTGTCACAGGATGGGTCGTGCTTGCAGGCGGGATCCCGAAAATCGAAGATCCTCACGCAAGTTTCCGAGATGCATTTCAGGGAACCACTGACAGTGGCTATCATTGGGCGACCGCTTTGTGAGTCGATGACAGTACACCTCCATTCGGGACTGACGGTCGTTCAGGTTCAAAGTGCTCAACTCGTACGCTGGCTGGTCGAATGCAGCCTACGTGGTTAACGAGATCAGAAACCCCGTTCGGACTCTCAAGATCGCCGGACCGCTCGGTCTAGGTATTTGTGGTACCTGTTTCATCCTTGCAAACATCGCATACTTTGCTGCAGCAACGCCCGAAGAAGTCTCCGAGAGCGGTCAGACAGTGGCTTCGCTGTTCATGAAGAACGTCTTTGGTGTGGCTGCACAAAAGGCGCTGAGCATGCTTATCGCCATCTCAGCTTTCGGAAACGTTATGACAGTCACATTCAGCCAGGCCCGCGTGAACCAGGAGCTAGCAAAAGAAGGAGTCATCCCGGGTGCTCGGTTTTGGGCGTCAACCTGGCCCTTTGGCTCACCATCATCCGGCCTCCTCCTGCATTACATTCCAAGCGTCTTTGTCATCACGGCAATCCCATTCGGCGACGCTTACAACTTCATCCTGGACCTGGAAGCGTACCCGAGGAGCGTCGTACACTTCTTCGTCGTCATCGGGTTCTTCTACCTTCGCCGCTCCCATCCAGAGCGCTTACGTCCGTTCCGCTGCTGGTGGCCTATAGCGGCTTTCTACCTTTGTGCTCAGGTCTTCTTGATGATCGCACCGTTCTTGCGTCCTCCGGGCGGCAAAGGCGATACCAGCCTGCCGTATTGGTTGTACCCTGTTGCCAGCATTGCTATCCTACTGACAGGAGTGTTGTACTGGGCTCTTCGGTACAGGATATTCCTGGCAGCAGGCGATCGTCTCCTCGGCCAAACTAAGAGGTCATCGCCGGAAGGTACAACACTGGTTCATTATGAGAGACTCCCGAGCTCCGCTGAAGAATGAACAGTGGAACCACTGGACGTGACCAGTGGCGCTCGATCCGACATCAACACGCCAAATCAGACCGACGGATCGAAGGGTTGACGCAACTCGCCAACGTCTCTATCCAAGGTATCCAAATCGCCAGGCTGCCGGAGAAGATTCATGAGGCAACGATAGTTTTGGAGACCTTCTCTTCTTCAAGGCAAACAGTAAAGAGTGCAAGCCATGGCAATGTTGGTCTCAGATTGGAACACCTTTTATGCGTGGTCCAGAAAATATGTCATTCCACCATTCTCAAGCCAATGATGTCACGCGTGAAGCACAACCTTGGATGCATTGGGTTCAGCCTACCGAAACCTTCGATCATCTTCAAAGTCTCGTTTCACTTCCGCGTACAACTTGTCATCAGTCAATATCTCCCAGCCAGTCATGGCCATTGCCCTCCCCGACAACACCGCGCGCTCGTACGCCGTGACACTGCCAGCCGCTTTGGTGAATTCAGGCGTGTGGTTCTTGGATCCATCGTCCACCGGAATCCCGACGATGGCGTGCAGCGCAGGAACCACGTACGAGACGTTGCCTTGGTCTGTCGCCGCAGCGACGTAGCCTTGACGCTTGAGGACCTTCACGCCGTTCGCCTCCATTTGCCTCTGGTATGAGCTGCACAAAGAGTCATTGACGCGAAGATCGGAGTATCCAGAGACCTCTTCCACTTCCACGTCACAGCCGGTGGCAACCGCTCCAGCCTCGACACATAGGCGGACTCTGTCTCCGAGGGCCTTTGCGCCCTTGATGGTGGTGCTTCTGACCGTGTACTCAACCTTAGTGTGCGCTGGGATGGCATTGCCGTTGACCTTGGGAGCCTCAACGATGGCTCCGTGGATTCGCTCTGTTGGCCTGATCTGCTGCCTCAGCATCGAGATGTTGACATAAGCCGAGACCAGAGCATCTAGAGCGTTGACGCCTTCCCACGGTGAAGCGCCGGCATGGGCTCCAACGCCCTTGTAAGCGCCCTGTAGGCTGTGAGATGCCACTGACGAGAATCCGGCAGACCCCAGGACTCCCTGGTCGGTGTACTCGGCGTCTGACATTGGGTGCCTGCACAATCGTCAGCTCATGGAAGGAAGCTGGAGATGGCTCTGTGCGAGAAGCGCAAGAAACCTACATCATCAAAGACACATCCACGGAAGCGTACGCTCCTGCCTTGAGTAGATCAATCTTCCCACCACCGTCTTCCTCAGCAGGCGTGCCTAAAAGCTGCGCACGCCCATCAACTCCGAACCGCTTCATGGCATAAGCAAGAGCTGCAAATCCAGCCACAGAAGCCGTCGCAATTAGATTGTGGCCACAAGCATGGCCGATCCCAGGCAGCGCATCGTACTCTGCGTTAAAATTGACAGTTCTCCCGCCTTTCCCGCTGACGACCTCGAAAGCCGTTTGGAGACCGTACGCGTGCCGCGCGACTTCAAAGCCCAGGTCAGTCAAGAACTTGCAAATGGCGTCGTGGGCTTCGTGTTCTTTGTAAGCGAGTTCGGGGTTCTCGAAGATCTGTGCTGATGGTCAGTCTTGTGGCAGCTTTTGTGAGTGTGAAGTTGTTACTGACGTGTCTGTTGAGTTTTTTGAGTCCCGGCTCAAGTGTCAAAATGTAGTATTCGATTGTTTCCCGCACTTCCGCGATCGATGGGAGATTTCGGTCGATGACGACTGCCGTTTTGGTCGGGTGATCGGGGTCTTCCATTGATGGACAGGCCGTTCCATAAGACGACGAAAGTATTCCAGGGTCGAAGAATGGTACGACGAGGTTCACAGACGTTGTATGCAGGCAAAGACAGTCTGGAACAAAGGTGCTGCGGTCGAAACGAAAAGACCAATCAACCATGTTCTCAGCTCATACATCTAATATCTGGAGTTTGTTCGTTCCGATTCAATGACTCAAGCTCTCTACAGTAGTCCCAAGGATTGACCCGATTTCGGCTACACTGATCACACGAGGTGAATATCAAAGCCGCAGCAACGAGAGACAAGACGAGTGCTGATCTTTCCCGTAGCCTCATACAAAGCATGATAGCTCCCACGTTCCTGTTCGGCAGAGCTCGGCTGGCCCCTCTTAGATGTGAACAAGACCATAGAATTCAGCGTCATGTGGAGCCTAGAGGGCTTAGCTGCAGGAAGATCCCCCAAGGTGAGACCGTGAGCTGCATGGCAGCTTGAGAGTTGGGCGTATCACGATGGAAGACACAAACATTCGCAAGCGAACCAGTGAACTTCCAAGGGCCGTAACAATGGTCTCGATGATCCCTTTTTGTTGTGCACTGATGTGGGCTGCTTCTACTTGAGCCCAGCGTGATCCAGCCTCGATCGAAGCCCTGTCAACGCTCACTCTTCCCCAACTGCCGTCCACCCGTACTCCAACATGAAGGAAGAGACAATTCGGCGGCCGATACCTGCGAGCCAGCCCCGGAAGAGTCGCGATGTCTTTTATTTCGCCCACACCCGCACGGCCTCTCACGTTTTGTGTCGCTTGCTGTCTACCCAGACCGGCTGGGAGTACTCAGACTACCACTTCAAGCGAGCCTTTGACTTCGCCAGGGATACTTTCGGATGGGGCCCGCTGAACGATGCCTCCAAGCAGCATCGAAACGGGTTCGAGAACTTACTCCAAGAGGGCCTCGACGAGATCTTGAGTGAGAGAGAGGCTGCTGCCAGTAAAGTAAGTCCAACTCACTCAGCCATATCGTCACCCCTTTCTGGTCCAAAGTCGCTCACAGCAAGGAACAGAACAAATCCTTCTTCCTCAAAGAACACACATTCTACACATGGGAGCCCTCCCTCCTCTCACAAAGTATGTGGGGCGTACCAGCGACTCCCCCGTTCACCGCCGTCGACAAAAGCCAAAAACCCCCACCGCACGAACCAAAGACGAACCCAACAATCTTCCCGGACGCCTTCGTCGCCTCCTTCCGCCCCATCTTCCTGATCCGCCACCCAGCCCTGTCCTTCGAATCCTGGTACCGCGCTGAAAGCGCCGCCCGCCACGTCGACATTTTCGACAAGGCTTGGTCTTTCTACACCACTTTTCAATATTCCCGCCAGATGCACGACTGGTACCTGGCGCGGGCGGTGAAGTCGCAGAAGGGGTCGGACGACGATACGGATGCCACGATGATGCCGATCGTCATCGAAGCGGACGATATGCTGGAAGAGAAGGCGACGATCGACAAGCTGTGCGATATGCTAGGGATGGACAAGGCGTGCGTGCCGCGAGAGTGGGAAGTCATCCAAGCGCCGGTTGGGGCTGGTTGCAGGGAGTTGAAGTTCATGAGCGGGTACTGGAACTCGACGGCTGTAGATCGTTCTAAGAGCTCGCGGGGGCTTGATTTGGCTGGGAGGCGGGAGACTTGGAAGAGGGAATTTGGGGACGAGGTTGGCGAGGAGCTTTGGAGGCTTGTGTTGGCGGCTATGCCGGACTATGAGTACTTGAAGGGGAGGAGGATTTGAGGCTGATTTCTGTTCGTGAGAATGGAAGGGCCTGTTTCGTGTAGTGAGTTGAGGGTGTGTGGGAGACGCTGATGTGGTTTCAGCCCTGATCACATAATGTTGATTTCTTCTTACTCTATAGTTCGCAACGACATGGTCGACCGGAGGCGGATTCCGTCGATTCAGATGACATGATAACAGTTCTAGATTGATGAAACAGTCATTTTGATTCGACGATAATATCGGACTACTGACTGCAGAATCAAAGCCACCAAAACGAAGAGATGGTTCCCAAACTATCGGACCTCTCTTCTCAGAACTTCTCCCATCCACCATCAGCCTCCTTCGCAAGCGCCTCTCTCCTCGTCAAACTGTTCTCATCCAAATACGGCTGCTCACCAATTCCCACAGCACGATGGCCAGTCCTCACACCAAGGCCTGCATAGTCGAAGATGGCAGAATGGTACACCGTACGATTGTCCCAGATGGCTGTTCCAGTCATCAATTAGTTCCGGCATTCATAGCAATTATCGCGAGAGAAGGGCAGGAAGTGATTGCACATACCAACGTCGAACTCATTCTCCCACCGATGACGGAGCTGCGCGTCGTGCTCCTCAACAATCATCTGCAAGAACCAATCCTGCAGCCGGCGACTCTCATCGGCCGTTACATCGTTGATCTTGGCTACATGGTTGCCCACGGCGAAGAGGCTCTTCCAGCCCGTCACGGGGTTCGTTCGAACCACCGGGTGGGTTGTCGTCAGGGAAGTGCCGATGTTGTTGGGCGAGCCGCGCGGCGATGAATGCAGCTCGAAACCCTTTTCGCGGGCGACCGCGGGCAGACGGGCCTGGGAAAATGTTGCCGTGAGTGTTTCGAGGAATCGACGGTAGGAGGGGGAGATTTTGTCGTAGATCTCGCAGGAAGAGGCCCAGATTGTGTCTATTTCCAGGTTTAGCTGATGGTAATGAGAGAGAGAGGGTGACTATGACTTACCGCCTCCCGACTTGGGCAGCTTTGTTAGCTTCAGAATCGAGTAGTCCGGTGGGTTGGGCTCGTAGCCAGCATCGGTGTGCCATGCATTCCTGATATCCGCCGGTCTGTTTTTCCAAAGGTCTTCGGCCGGGTTGGCCGCTTTGTCTGTCGTGATGATGTTGATATGCAGATCCTTGTCCTCGTTGAAGTTCGAGAGGGGATGAATGTGTAGATACGACGATTCGGGCTTGCCGGTCAGTTTGCCGAGGCGGTGGGCGAGCTGTTTCTGGAGTTCGTCCGTGAGATCGACCTGGGAGCGGAAGAAGACCACGCCGCGTCGAGATACTGTCCACAATCAGTCATTGAGTGATCTTTAGGTTGCGGTCTCGCGACTTACTGGTGATGGCCAGGTCACGAATGAGGTCGTCGCTGTTGCTTGCCGTGAGCCATTCTGCCAAGTTCGCTTCTGGAAACTCGGTACCGATGATCGGGGTGGACTTGAATGATCGATATTCTTTCAAATGGCCCCCGAGCTCGCAAGGCTGTTTCACAAATTCTTGCTTCTTGAAGTGACCGTTCGTGTGGTCGACTACCTGAGCAGTCTGGGTGGGAGGGTCTTTGGATGGAGCCATGTTGCAATGACCGAAATCGGTGTGCTGAATGATAAATGGTGGGAGCAGATGATGGAGTGGTACTGGGATCTTGGGTTGACAGAATAGAGGAGGAAACTCAAGGGCGGGTCGCATTCAATTATTAATGTAGTAGATGACAAGACTAGACGCCTCGAGCATAGTTGCGCAGCCAAGCATGCAACCACCCAAAAAGCGCACTCAGAGCTCGAAGCAACAGCACTGTATGCAATGCACGCTCCGTGAGACTGAAGCTCTTGCAAGTGGGGTCGCCATGTCCCCCATCTCTCTCATTTCGAGGAGTGGACTAGCCGGACGTCAAGAGACCCCATCGTCTACAAGCGGATCTTGGGAACTCCCTTCAGTTCTTTCTCAATCCATCAAAATCTGCTCCTACCATTAATATGTTCTCGCTCGTAATCGCTCACTCGCCAACCCTCTACCCAGCCTCGTACGACCACAATGCGGGAGACCTGAGACTTATGCGCTTCCCGCGCGGTATTTCGGTGGCGGGGAGGTGGTGAGAAGGCAACGCCCTCCCATCGTCCCCTCATCGACCGTCCAATTACCTTCTGATACTTTTGATGCTGGTTGCGAAAACCAACGCGATGACATAGCAGGAGATGCTGAGAACTGAGCGAAATGATTAGCGATTCGCTGTGACAACTCCAGAGTCAAAGAGTAACACACCAAGAACACTGTGGAAAGCCGCGACGTAGCTCGGGACAAGCAGATCCCTGATAGCGTCGGGAGCTCCTTGGACGTACGCGATGTCCGTGAGGGCTCGCTTCCTAATCTGCAGTAGACTGTTAGACGGTCCAGGCCGACAGTTCTCTCTGGTGGCGACATTGTCGAAGGAAGACATACCTCTGATGCACCATCGACATCACTCAACAAACGCCCGAGCCATTTCCGCAGAGCACTGTGGAAGACAGCACTGCCTCCACTGACGCCCGCGACCGCCCCCAGATTGAAGAAAAGGAACAGGCCAGAAGTGGCGATGGCGACGTCTTTCTCCTGCACCTGAGTCGCGAGCCCGACAAAAACAGAGTTGAACAGCGCACCCATCCCGAAACCCAAAGGGAAAGTAAGTAACGCCAGCCAAGGTGAGCTCTGCCCGTTCCAGAAAAGCCAGAGGGAAATGATTGAGAGGAGGCCACTTGTCAGTGCCCCGAGGTTCAGCAGCTTGAACCACTTGCTGCGTCTGAGGAAAGCGCCCGCGAACAGGCCGCCGATCGTGTTCCCCAGGAACGCAGGGACGAGGAACATTCCCGCTTCGGAGGTGGATGCCAGCGAAGCGACTTGGAAGTAGACTGGGACATATACCATGAGCGCATTGAACGCAATGGCTTGGGAGAGAATGAGTAGGTAATGCTTGAAGACCACGGGCTGGGTGGCAAGCTGAATCGGAAAGATAGGTTCGGGGGTGCTTCTCGCGAAGACAACGTAGGCGGTGCTGCAGACGAAAGCGGTCCCGACAAGGGCAAGGATCCAGTGAGAAGTCCACGGGATGCGAGAGCCACCGAGATCTAGGATAAGACATATGGACAAGACTGTGGTGGTCAGGAGAAATGCGCCTCTGAAGTCGATACGCTTGAGTTTCTCCAAGGGCGATTGAGAGGTGTTGATGTGTTTGGGGCCTGGAAGCTTGGAAAAGATCCCGACCATTATCAGGGCGAAAATTGTAGGTGGCACTTGAACCAGGAAGGCCCTGAACGAAGTGTGATGTCAGCTCTCACGTTCGTACCACAAGATCCTATTGCATAACATACCATCGCCATCCTACGAGCTGTGTCAACCATCCGCCGACAACACCACCGCAACTTCGACCAACGATCTGTGAGATGTTGACATAACCGCGGAACGTGGCGACTTGGTCGGTAGGAACGATGTCCGCAATGATGATGGCAACAAGCGAAGCCATGCCGGCGCCTCCGACTCCCTGCACAGCACGCCAAGAGATGACTTGGAACAATGATTGGCCTAGCCCAGCGCCCAGGTTACCCAGGGCGAAGATTGCGTATGCTGTGAGAAGTAGCGGCTTCCGGCCATAGATATCGCTGAGCTTGCCATACAGTGGCTGGGTAGCGCACATGGTCAAGGTGTATGCGGACAAGAGCCATGATCCAGAATCGAGGTCGTCGAAGTCTGACGAGACTGTTGCGTATGTGGCCAACACTAGACTAGCAACAGCGTTGGAGCTGACGACTCCAAGGAGTAGAACTGAGATGGTAGCCCATGGACTGCGTTCTTTTTCGTCGAATTCTTCATCGGGGGTGTCTTCCGGGTGCCTTGCGCCGGGAGAGATGTCATCAGGAAAGTCGTCACACTGAGGAGGATAAGTAAAAGTGTCGACCAAGATCAGCACTCGTGCGTACTCACGACCTGCTTATTGTAGCAAATGGCGGCGTCTTTGGCATTCAGCAACTTGCTGCGTTCGGTGACCAGATCTTGCTCGAATTGACGATGATGGCGCTCTGATATGGCGCTTCTGAACAACATGATCCAGGTAGCTAACTTTGCAGGCTGGAGGTGATGGAAGACAGTCTTTCGGTCTTCAAGAGTCAATAGAGGTGCGGCACGCGAACTAATGCGGCGTAGTGGACTTTAGTCTCAACGAAGAGTTGGGCAGGAATGAGTGTAGTCATGTTGGCGAGAAATGCTCGAATAAGAGTAATGAAGGTCGTCGGAGAGCACGAGACATTCCAAGAGCTCGGGCAGGGGTCCATGCCATGACGGTGGTGGAAGTGGCGAGGAGAGAGGTTGATATGACTAAAAACAGCTTGCCACAGGTCTGTGTACCTAAGCAATCTTTTCTTGGGGAGGTTCGTGAGGGTTTGAAGGTCGTTGTTATTAAGAAGGTCTCACCCTGATTTCAATGGGCTCCCAGAACTGGCAACCCAAGGTGACGAGCAGCGGCAGATCCTAGTGTTACCAGACGGGCGGAGCATCACGATGTGATTCCAGGATACGGGTAAGTCAGTGCGATTATTGTTGACCGCTACAGCATGCAGATCACGGCTTGCTCGTGACACCCTCTTGGCCCTCGTGCAGGAAGGAGACGGCCGGGCCGAAGGAGGAGGAAAGTACAATAGTGTGTCCACCGCTCTGGGATCCCGCCCGTGCAGGCTGCGTGTCTGTTCCGGTGTCGGTGCTGGCGTACAGATGAGTTGAAACAGGAATAGAGCTTGGGCACCTGGAGGGCACTGCGTACTGCAATGTCCCGTCTCGATTATTCCACGGCAGGACCGGACGAAGCAGTGTTGTATCGCGTGATATGCCGGCACATGATGCAAGCGGAATCGATGTGTGCCGGAGTCGAAATCTTTGGAAGATGTTTACAGTACTTCACGTAGGTAGTCTGTGAGAGATCGAGGAGGAGTAAGTAGCGAAAAAGGTAAGTGCACGAATTTAGCCAAGTTCATGAGGTGGGAGCATCCATCAAAGTTTCCCCCAGATTTGACGGATTCTAATCAAATTGAATTCTGGGGACATCTTCGGCATCATCCACCAATCACGCCTCTCAAAGTAGATCAATCGAGCAATCTCTCTATTGGAAAAGGCCTGGCTCAAGACAATGATGGTGAAGATTTTTTCAAAGGTTAGATGTCAGAATAGTAACTTGTACGAATGAGTTGGTGAACTTTTTTATGAGTTTTGCCAGATTCTTGAAAATTGGCTGGCTTTACCTAGACGAAATGAGATCGCGGTTCACTGAGATGAGAAGAGAACACTTAACTTCCTCAATAGTCCTCCAAGTCAGACAACTCTCCTTGTATGAGGCCTTGGTACTTGTTATAACCTTACTAGAGTGCCAAAACCGTCAATTTTCTCGATTCATGTCGTTGTTAAGAGTGTTCAATGATGGTGATTCCGATCAATAGGGTTAGTGTTGGGGTAACAGTTTCAATACTTTGACGAATTACCAGCCCGTCATTTGATTAAACGCTCGTGCCAAATGTAGCCGAAGCCGATGCCATCATCCCTGTGCACCAGCCTTCCACCTTCCTTCCATGCAGGAACCACTTTTGCCCAACTAAGAGAGTTTGTTGTCGACCAAACACCCATCAGTCAATGACAACAACACTGCACACTCACAACCCCCGCCTGTAACACTCAACCAACACCACACCGTCACAGTACATGGCGTGATATTGACACCCGAACGTCTCGCCCTCCTCAACCGTTGGTCAGCGACACACCGCAACAAACAAACAACACACACACATACACGCCCACCATGGCAACCTCGCCGCCACTCTCACCCATACGCAACTACATCTCACCCATCGACACCTCACCCTCAAATTCCTACCGTGAACAGCTCAGGCGACGCAATTCCAGCTTCTCCAGCATCCACGACCGAAGCCCCGACACCACACGCTCCCTCCACCGCTCCTCGATCAACTCCAACTTCTCACAAAACTCGCCGGCTCTCGCGGATGGAGGCGGTGGTGGCGGCATGGGTAATCTTGCCGACGAGCTCGATCAACTCTCAGACGACGAAGAGTACGACGAGGGAGTCACAGAAGACGTGCTCGAGAGCGCCGACAAACAACACGAAGCCCAGGGCCAAGACGATGCAGCCGAGGGCGCCCGTGACTCCGGCATAGACGTCTCGTACCCATCACGGCGCGAGTCGCCCAAGCATGTGCGCAATTTCAGCAAACCGTTTGCACAAGGCGAGAAGCCGCCGGACGAGAACGAGGAAGACGCTTTGGAAGAGCGTATGACGCCGGAACTGGAAGACTGCATCAGCGCGGTACATCGCATGGCGCAGTATTCTGACGCAACTGCGGACCCGCTCATCCCACGCGCAATCTCGCAAATGCAGGATCTCGGCAACCAGTCGGCATTGGAATCTGGAACGCAACGGCTCAACACCAGCACAAACAGCATGTCGACACATCTGGGCAAAGAGACGAAAGTGATGCAGACGCTGAGCGCCAGTCTGTATTCGCCCTTCATCTTCTCCGCACCTCTGGACATGGAGTCGGTGGAGGAATCTCTGCCGTTGATTGAATTGTTGCTAGCCTCGCTTCCCCGACCGGATACCGCACCACTGCTTGGCCTGCAGAAGCTAGGCCGTGAGACAGAAGCCACAGTCCAGGCATTGGCATCATTGACGGACACCCTACAAATGGGCAAGCAGGCGACGAACGCAGCCGCACGACACCTTCGAACCACGCAAACGATGGTAGCGGATCTCAGACGGGAACGCGAAAGGGCCGAAACAGCCCGAGAAGAGTTGTCGCGAAGCCCTTGGGAGGGCAGGATTAAGGAAAGCTGGTGCAAGACTGAGTGCCAGGATGTGGTCAGCGGCTTTGACGAGCTGTGCTCTTCTCTAAGAGCGAGTCTGGCGCAGAGCGTGGAAGCCACGACCGCGTAGGTGCATCCTGCCATCTCGCTTTGGACATAATAATTACGGTGTTGCAGTGTGGTTGAAATCACGGGCCATTGGACTTTTTTTTTTTCATTTTTTGGTTTTATCTAATTGGGCAGAATACCCCCGGCTGGTATGGCGTTCTTATCCACTGGAACATGGCTTTTCTTTTTTCGATCATTGGGGCCCTGAAGTTGATGGATCGGACGGGAACGGGAGACAATACTACTACACAGCGACAGAGCAATCTATACAAAAGAGTCTTGGACGATGATCACACACAACCGCATGCACCCAGGATTGCAAGTGGACTCCCGGTCGGATCTCATCCCCTTGATCTCAATCCTGGCATTTCCTCCATGACGAATGATGATTCCCAGCCGGTTGGACCTGATCGTCAGCAAATGTAAACAGATTGCAGAATCGCACCATCATCGAATTGGTCCAACCATTCGACCCAGCCCTGATAGCTCAGTTGGTAGAGCGCGTCACTAGTACTAGGTTGTAATGACGAGGTCGCCGGTTCAACTCCGTCTTAGGGCATTGATCTTTTGCTCTCGATGCCTCTTATCACGGCCCAACTGATTTGGTCGACAGTGGCTCGATTCTTGATTTTTTCGTCCATGTTGGGAACCTGCTGTTCCAGGAGCTTGGAATACCGCTGGCACGTGTCTGGGGTTGGCATAATGGTCTAGCTGGATCCTTGCTATGTAAGAATCTGAATAACACGTTCATGATTGACGTTATCAATGAGACGTCGGCTTGGAGAGATTCCTCGTCGATTCCAACAGTCTACAGACCCAACATGACCGACTGACTATTCCATGACGATCAAGATCGGATCATGGCGAGACAACAACTCAAAGCGCATCGGGGAATCCTTCCGACGCTTCCGGCATGATCGCCAAAACAGCGGCCGGCGCCGCAGACGGCGGTGGAGAAGCGCGGGCATAAGAAAGACATCGGCTTTGGCCTACAGTAGGTAAACACCAGGGATCGCAATCCTTTCACTTCGGCTCCAACTCGAAAACACCCGCGATCTGGCCATTGGCAGTCGAGCTGTCCCGGCTTGTTCCTTGCGAGTCTTGCTGTTACCAGACTTCTTGGACGACTCAAGTCCATGGTGCCGCTCCAGATCCGCTTCCCTGGCTGGCTTGCTTGCTTTCGTGATGACTGTCATACGAGTTTCGCAGGCTCGCAGCCCGCCTACTGACCGTCGACGTCTTCCGGAGTTTTCCTTGTCGAGCACATTCGATACGAATCCTGTTCGTTGCAACAATGTCGCAGGGGTTTTCGGATTGCGGTAGCCGCTGACGGTAATGAAACGAACAATTGGTCGCATCGCTTCCTTCGTTAGGTATATATCTCCCTATCATCTTGTCTTGTACTACCAATCCTTTCCCAACACCATCATCATCATCACCACCAACAATCTTGCTCATGCCTACTGCCTCATCCACAACCACAACCATAACCAAACCAACAACAGCACCATCGCCTCAGCTCAAAGCAAAGTGCACGACTTGTACCAACCAATCTTGCAAACCACTCACCCCCAAACCAACAACAGCAAAACCCTCAACAATGGCATCCGCAGCCGCAACATCAACAACAGCCTCCTCCTCCGCCGCCGCGGCCTCCAAACCCGCCCTCACCACCCTCCAAAAATTCGCCAGCGTCTTCCGCGAAGCCCACCCCATAGGCCGCGTCCCAACCTACCTCAAACCCCACGACGCGCCGCCACTCTCCCACTACCTCCGGCGAATGGGCCGCACAGGAAAAGTGTTTGCACCGTTCATGGTTGCGTTCTGTAAGTATCTCCCCTTCCGCAACAAAAACAATGCCTCCCCGTCCATCCAAGAGAAAAATCCACATTCTTCAAACTTTCTCATATCGATATTTCTTGGAGTTTGAGGCTTGCTTTGCCTTGCTGGTGTAACCAACGCATTTGCTAACGATGGTCCTTGGAAAAACAGTCGGCTGGCCTTTCCTGATGAAAGGTCTGATCAATGCGAACAACGGAGTGCGCGCCCCGAAGCCAAAGTCGACGACGGCGGCGGCGCCGAAGAAGTCGAGTAAGATGAGTAGGAAGAGGGCGATTGATTCTGAGGCTTGGAGCCAGGAGGTTCCGGTTGGGGTTTAAGAAGAAGAGGAGATTGTTCATCGTTATCATCAATCATCGCATCTTTGTTTTGAAGAAGATCGAAAGGAGGGGTTTCCGGCAAACGTTGGGAAAGCAATTTTTGGAGCAGGCGAAAGCAAAAGGGCGTTTCATTCTGGGGGTAGGTTTTCTTACCATCTGTTCTGCGATTCTTCTAGATTTTTGATTTAGAGCGAATTTTGTTTACATTTTCGACCCCATAGTAAAAAAATGAATGTTTTGATTGTCCTTGAACTCGTTCTTCGTCGTTATATATTGTCCATATCACCACGTCCTACTCGATCCGAGGGATGTACTTACTTCATCAGCCATAATCAACGTGCCCTACCGTCCTCAAGCAATCCTTCCTCAATTCCTAACATCATAAGAACTCGCATGGAAGAAGTCGCACCGCGCCGAAACGTCCAGATCCGGAATCACGCCGATCTGCGTGTAATTGACATCCATGACCGCAAACTCAGGTACACCTCCACCAGTTCCCAATCGAGGGTTATAGACCGGCCACTGGGGCTTGTCGTCGAGGCCGTAGTACGAGTTGGCGTTGGGGTCCATGTCGGTGACGAAGGAGATGAACCAGTCCTTCATGTACTCTGCGATGGTGGCGTTGTTGACGCCTATTGGGGAAAAGAGAGAGTTTGTTAGTTTCACAATGTGGGGACGAAAGCACACGGTATACGTGCGGGATACTGCCTGTGTGTCTTACCAGGCGAATCGTTCGACTCCGTAATGAACCCTCCCGTCGCGCCGTGCTTTTGGCTGCCGGCGTTGAAGATGAGCTTGTAAGCCGGCACGCCCATGTCGCTCATCGCGCTGGCCATGTAGTACGTGGGGCAGTTGATGATGAAGTCTCCAAAAATGGTCTGGCGTTGCCAGAAAGTGCTGTTGAACGAATCTGCCGGGTACAGCTGGTAGAGACGGTCGAAGAAGTGCTGCTTGGCGTATGGGAACAGCTCTTGTAGGTCCATTGTGGTGCCTTCGGTAGTCAATTCGCTTTGATTGCTGAAGTAGAAGCCTTCGTAGCCGTCGCGGTCGACGAGGAGAGGGGTCTTGGTGAAGTGGCCTTGCTTCCATTCATTGCTTGGGAGGTCGCGGATGACGTCTCCGTCCACCGAGGGACCGTAGTAGAAGTCGCCGTAGCCGTAGAGCGATTCAGATCTGTAGGCATCAATGTACGTCTGCTGTGTTGCGGCCTTCAATGCTGTTTCGTTCAAGTTGCGTAGACACTGTATGTTGCGGCAATCAGCTGCATTGAGGAGGTCGCTGTATTGGCTTTCCAGGATGGAATTGTTATGGAATCTAGCATGAATGTCGGGTCAGCAGTTAGTCTTTCCACCCAAGTTGAGAGCGACTCACGGCTGCCACCAGGGATACTCCGAAATCACAGCGCGGAACGGAGGGCTCGCGACGCCTCCGTACATGATCATTTGATCCATGACTACACAATCAAGTCAGCGTAAACTTCTCCCATCATACATCAAAGGAACTGACCAGATCCACCGCCAGCACTACCACCAATGATGGTGACCTTGGAAGGATCACCACCGAAAGAGCGAATATTCCTCTGCACCCAGTCCAGAGCAGATCGCTGATCCAACAGACCCGCATTAGCCTGTCCATTTTCGCGCACTTCCGAGCTTGAGAGGAAGCCATAGGCGCCGAGCCGATACTGCGTAGAGACGTAGATCATTGAACCCCCGGAAGCGTTGACCATTGCCTGCCACGCGTTGCCGTACGCACTACCTTGCGTGTATCCACCACCGTGGATGTTGACAAGAACCGGAAGGGCGGTCGAGGTGGGTTTCTCGGGCACATATACATCCAGGAGAAGACAGTCTTCTTGTCCAGTGACAGGGACCGGGCCTGTTTGGTTGGCTTCTAGTTGCCATGCCGGCGTGCCCTGCACGCATGATGGGCTTGGTGCTTCGGCGTTCATGACTTCACTTGGGGTGTAGTCGTTGTGTGCTTCGATGTTCTGGGGAGGTTGCCATCGTAGCTGGCCGACTGGGGCCTGAGCGAAGCGGATACCATAGAAAACATCGGTGCTGAAGTTGGAACGGAAAGTCGTGTTGCCCCGGTATTGAGCGTATCCGAGATCGACAATTGGACCAGAGGAGTTGTTGGATGTTTGGGCGAGGGCGCCAGAAGTGAGCAACGCAAACGCAGCAAACGAACAGCCATAGAGACCCATGTTGCGTGTCTTACTCGCGCTACAAGGCACTTGGGATGAAGGTGTCGAATGGCCCAGCGTTCGAGTGGCGCACTTATACATGTGCCTGTCGTAGCTGCGGGGTTAGTAGTATGCTTACTTATGCCTGTCATGATGCTATGCAGGCGCAATCAATGAGTGCTCGGCATGACGGGATAGCGATGTCCGGACCTGCTGACGAAGGATTCTCCAATGGTGACAGCACGAGGTTGCATTGACTGTATGACAGATGCATACTATGCCCGATGAAGCTCGATGCAGCGCCCTGAGCTGTGTCGAGAGCATCGTACTCGTCAAGGTATTGATGCAACAACGTCGAAAGTCGTAGTTATTAGTAACACTGGAGATGTATTCCAGGATGAGCGGCAGTTTGAGTTCAACGACAAGAACCCCGCACGTGGACTGCACGCACACTACGGGTTCTACAGGTTCTCTTAGCCGGATTAATAGCCAACCAATTGAACGATTCCAGCACCTTGCTTTACTGCCGTACCTGCATTGCCGATCCGGCTGATTCATCAAGATCTCAAATCTTGTGCGGCGTGACCGATCGTTGACCTCTGGTCGGCTGAGCAAGTCTAGTCTTGCGAGTGATCAGAGGAAGTTACTGTTATACGTGGACATGCTACTCTGCTCTCCTACTGCTTGAAACCTAGCTAGGCCTCCCAAGCAAGAACGTAACTCGGGTGGTAGTAAATAAGAGATGAGATAAGACAAAGATATATCTGCCTCGAAGGCATTTGAAAGACCTACCGAGGCGGTGTACCACGGTTTAGCTTGACCGCTGGTGGGTTACGAGCCATGTGATGGCACCTACAATCGAGACTCCCCATTTGCAAGCCGAAGAACACTTGAACACTAGATGGTGATGCAGCCTCTGGCACGCCCGTATGAGAGTGACCTTTGCGTTGAATGATGGAAATAACGCGTACTGATGGACGCTAAGACCGTCCGTGTCGCAAGACCTGTGATTATGTCAGACACGATTCATCCCTGGGGACACCTACATTCTTGCTCCAGCCAAAGGCTTGGCGGGCCAAGGCTGAAGCACAAACATCGCCCAATCGAGGTGGCACTCGACAGAATCTTGCGCACAAGGCAATCCAGTCGCGTACGATGCGGGAGCTGAAGTTCACGGAGAATGGCGAAGGCAAAAAGGGTGAGCGATGGCGGTGCTGAGAAATGTGCTCGAAGGTTGTCAAGCGAAGATGCGCATGCGTGCCAGTCTTGAGGGTCGATCATGGGAGGTTGAAGTACGGCTGAGCACTGCCGATGAGTGCGGGAGATAGAAGGGAAGGCTGAGTGATCGTTGCTACTGAGATGCCGAAAAACCGAACCGATAGTCATTCTGGGGTGCCCTTCGAGTACGCCGTCTCCGTCGAAAATTAAACATGATGTAGTCGCACCAGCAGGCAAGGAAGTTGTAGTGATACACTTGGGGGAAATGTCGCAGCCGTCGTCTGTCTGCCGAAAGTCGCAATCTGAAAGCATTTGCCGTTTGGTCTCCATATGCAAGCCAAGTCACGGAACGCCTATTTTGTTAGTAATCCCGTGGTGCAGCGCTACGACGTTGTGACGTCGACTCCTAATCGTATGCGCGGCGAGGGCGGTCATCGTAGTCACGAGGAGGAGGAGGGGCGCCACCAGAAGGCTCAGCGCCGTAGCCACCGCTCCTCTCGGCAGGAGGGCCACGGGGAGCCCTGTCGTAGCCGTAGCCTCCACGGCGGTCACCGCCGCCGCCACCGCCGCGCTCACCACCGTAGCGGTCGTCGCGGTAGCGGTCAACACGTGGGGCGTAGTCGTCGCGTCTGCCACCACCGTAGCCGCGGTCCTATTCAAGGTCAGTGAGTGTCAAAAGTCGAGCTAGGTAATTGCCAACATACCTCGTAGCGGTCACGGGGTCCACCGCCGCGACGGTCCTCGTAGCCACGTCTGGGTGGGCCGCGATCCTATAGTAATGTTAGCGTTTGTCCAGTGGATGAGATCAGCCGGTCAGTCTTACGTCGTAGCGGTCTCTGTATCCACCACCACGCGGGGGGCGGTCCTCGCGCTTGGGGGGACCGAAATATTTGCCAGGAGTGGGAGTTCTCGGGCGAGCACGCCTCGCCTTCTCAATGCTGAGCGTCCTACCCTCGTAAACCTCGCCCTGGAGAGCATCCTTGGCGGAATCGGCGTCCTCGGAAGCAACCATCTTGACGAAGCCGAAGCCACGGCTCTCGCGGGTGTGTGGGTCACGCATAATGTTGCACTTCTCGACCCTTCCGTGCTTCTCGAAAAGGACAGTGATTTCTTCCTCGGTCAAGCGCGGGTGGATGCCGGTGACGAAGAGGTTGGAGCCCTCGTTGACATCACCGGGGTCTCCGCCACGCGAGCCGCCACGCTCGGCGCGGTCGCGGTCGCCGCCGCCGTTCTGGCGAGGAGGGGGAACGTCACTGGTGGATGTCAGTCGGATGTCGCGTCGAGCTGAAGAGGTCGAAAGTGCTTACCGCTCGCCGCGGCCGCTGTAGGAGTCGTCGCGAATGCGAGTGTCGCCATCGCGGTCGGCGCCAGGAGAGCGAGAGCGCGAACGGTCACCACCGCGCGGGTAGTCTAGCAGCAGTTAGTAGATGGACTTGCGCAAGGGCGTCGCATGCCAGCTCTGGCGGCTGTGAGGATAGATGTTGAAGTCACCCTCACTTGCGCGAAACCAAAGATCTTCGTTCGGAGTGTTGGATTCGACGAGATCATCATAAGAGCGGATGCGGCGATTGGCGTAGGGCGAGTAAGTGTATGGCATACCGTCATAGCCAGAGGTGCGCGGCTCGTTGTCGTAGGTGTCCATGTCGGCCATGTTGGCGGGATGGGAGGAGGGTAATGGAAGTAGAAAGGAGGGTGGTGGGAAGCACAGCTGGTGAGTGCTGTGAAGGAGCAAAGATGAGGTTGATGAAAAGGTGCAGTGGTGGTTTGGGTGCCAGGAATGGCGTTGTTGGGTGATGGGAAGTCGTTTGCGCGGAGGGCGCGAAGTTTGTAGGTGGAAGCAAGGAGGCGCGTTCGAGACATGCGCTAGGCTGCTCCCGCTGGCTTGTGACACCCTCGACAACGCATTGGTATAATGAATGTACAGTATTTATTGAACCTCAATTAACATTGACATGTGATGATTGCAAGTGATGCGTATCCCTGGGACATATTGACATGTGTAATGTACGTAATGCGGTCTTATGGGCACCATCAATTGGCACGCAGTCAATTGGGCCATTTTGCTTTGGATGAATTCCTAGGTATACAATATAGTACATGCCTTGCTTCCTTGTTCTAGGTAATCCGCCATTTCACATCCTCGATAGACTCATTCAGCGCAAGCCGGCTGAGCTCCGCACAGGCTAACCTTGGAACAAGGCATTCAAAATTTCGTTCTTTCACCTCGTCAGCCGAAGGTATGGCGATGGCCTGAGAGCTTACATCATGGAACGCCTCTGTAGCCAACCTTCATAAGACCAGGATTGTGCCGTAACGTTGGCATGTGATTGATCGAGTTCGTTTGCAAGTCTGCCATGTCTTGCATATGCAAAGTGAGGCTCGCGACGTTGGTTGTCATCCGTGTCGAACCACTCCTTCACATCATGAATCTCGGTCGTCCACCCTTTCCATCGCTCCCCTCACCACCGTTCTCACTCCGCTCCTTTGCCGCAGCCTCCTCCTCAGAGATTCTGGCGGCCTCTCTTGCAGCAGCCTTCGCTTCTCTCTTTTTCTTTGCCTCGGCCAGCATGTCCGTCCTCTCGATCTCGTTCATCACATCCTCCCACTCTTTTTCTTGCTCCGCATCTCCCGTACCCAGTAGCTTCGCAACATCCACATCCTCGCCGTTCTTCACGCGCTTGAGCACGTCGCGCAGGACTGTAAGCTTCGCCTCTGTTTTGCGACTGAAGTTGAGCATCTCCCGTCTAAGGGCAAGAATGTTGATGGCGTTTGATCCGACCAGAACACCGAGGACTATGAAGATGGTGGCAGGGTTCCACTCTTTTGATCGAGGCTGCTTCGGATCGGACGCATTTCGTCTGAATGCCTTGGGTACGATGGAGCGCCAGAGTGAGGGGTTTGCGACTCGAGGTAGATGTGAAGTCTCGTTGTGTAGGAAGCTAGATGTTGCAAAGGTCCTGCGCGGTGCCGAGGCCTGTCGAACACATTGTGAGCAGGCGCTTAGTATTTGTCGGAGTGCTCGTGAGGGCGCCATTTTGATGTGAGATGGATTGCGATCTGCGACGACATGGACACTCGCGACGAGGGTCTAGAAATGCGGAAGCATGGTCGAAGCTTTCGGCACGGATGGCCGGCTCTGCTTTGCCGGTGTTTATTTGTTGATCCGCCGCCCAGACGAGACGAACGCCTCCCATACAGACAGACGATGATAGGCTGCATACCCACAACGCGTGCATACAACATGGATGCATAGAAGCAGTCGGTTACATGAAGTAAGGAAGCGCTCCCACAGACATGACCATATCCACTCCACAGGCTCAGTCGGACGCCGTCAAGACTGCCATCTCTACCAACAACGCGACACCATCCACCGTCACCACATTGCAAAGCCTATTAAGCGCAGAGGCAAAATCAACAACAACTACCAACAAAAGCGCCAACGCCCCATCGACTGCTCCAACTCGAGCCAGAAAACCAACGACTACGAAGGCGAATGGTACTAGAGCTCCTGCCGCGAAAAAGGAGAAATCGATTGATGTTCACCAAGATGACAACCGATCACTTACGGCGAAAGAACGCTATGCTTTGGCGACAGAGGTAGTGAACATCACTCTCAAGGTTCTGACAGAGACATTGAAAGCCAAGACCAAACTGCAGAATAAATCGACACTATCTCAGACTGCCAACGCCACCGCTCCTGCGACACCACGAAAGCTGAGCCGTACATCCTCTTCAATATCGCAACGTGCGTTGCAGCCCAGATCTGGAAACTCGCCATCTCTGAATGCCACGCCCTCAAAACCAAAATGCTCACCGCGGGAGACGTCTCAAGGCGATGCGATCGAGCTTGTTAAACAGGAGTCCCACGTGGCTCCCACTGGTGAATGCTCAAGACTCGCCTTTTCATTCCTGCGTTCCGTCAACACGAAACAGCTTGGTGTGAAGGATCTTCCGCCTCTCCAACTTGAGAACGGAATGCTAGTACTGGCAGGCAAACTATTGGCTCTCGGACTGGACTCACTGGCCATCAAGGAGTTGCGAATCGTGAAAGGTAGACTAGAGGCGACCGGAAAAGCCAAATCTGCTGCACCACCAGGCAAAGAAACACTTGCGGGATTGTTACAGGTAACTCTAGACTTTGACAAGCACCCGTCTGCCCTGCCTATTGTCGTCACATATCAGAATCTGGTGTTGCGGGTCATATCGTCTTCGTCGAAACCAGCAACAATCGAAGCCTGTATTGATTGCTTGGACGTCACCGAGCCGATGAGTCCATGCAATCTCATCAAACTACAAGGAGAACGATCTGGCGATCGTGACAAGGCCGGAAGATTGCTCGAGTCTCTTTCCTCCACGATCTTAGGACTATGCCCAAGCTTGAGCTCGAAAGCAGATCAGATTGCAGAAGATCGAGCGATCAGTCCCGTACCAGAGGCAGTGCTTCGCCTTCAAAGAATTGCCCTTCAGATCCGAGAGCAATGGTGGGCACTCGTTCAGCATCAGGCAGACGTGGAGAAGGAACTACTCGACCCTTTGTTCAGATGCTTGAGTGCATTCATTCGGCGGACGCGGAAGAGACGCGCTGTTCAAGAGACATACGAAACAGCCGACCACAGTGTTCGAGCGGTAATATCGACCCATAATTCTGTCGATTCGAAAGTCTTGATCTCCATTCGCCGCGCAATGTCATCTCTAGCCGAGGGGGCTGGCTGCAGTGAAGGGGCAAAAATATGGTCGGCCGCGCTGGACAAGCAGTGCGATGACCTCGATGCGAATCATGCTCAACGTATTGCGGCGATTGCCAGAAGTTTGTTGACAAAAGATTCGAAATCAGCATCCGGGGCTCTTGGTGAGCTGATTAAGGGATTACAAGCAACTATCTCTGGGAGCACCTCGGACTATGAATATCTTCTAGCCGACCTCTCGCTGTTATTAGCAGCACTACCGGATGACAGGGAGGAAATGGACGATCTTCAAAAGCTCCCAACATTGTCAGTGGCCTTTGCGCTACGTTTTACACGCTCGTATCCAGGCCGAGGACTCGCTGCCACCCAACAAATCATTCACCACGCTTTGCGACGGAGCAAGCCTTCAGATCTTGCGATCTCTTGGGTCAGTCATGAAGCTATTCAGATACTCGTAGACACGGGAGCGTTGAAGACTGTAGTGAACGAGGCCGCGTCATGCCCTTTGGAAATTGCATTTGCAAGTTCCGTCGACGCAGTCACACTGTCTAGAGCATTGCGTCTAATGATTCTCCGCACGCTCAAGTCTGGCTTGAACAAGGAAGAAACTGCCATTATCTTTGACGATAAACGACTCAGCAACATAGAAAGAGGACTCCTGCTCGAGTATCAACTGGGTGTTGCCACCGAGCACGCTTCGAGAAGTAAATACCTTGCCACGTTGCAGTCCATCGTGCCTCATGCTCTTCAAGCGCTGGATCATCTGTACTCGACTTCAGAACATCCATTAAGACGCGCGCATGTGGCGACACAAGTGCTTCGACTTCACGAACAATTTCCCGCGATCGTACCATCACTTGCCACCAAGGTCTGGATCGACACGCAAGTCGATCAAAAGGCACTGTTTCAAGACGAGAGCCTTTGCGACTATGCTGAGGACATCGATGTTGCGTTGAGATTTGCTAAGGTACTACATGCGGGACGTCCATCAATCCGCAGCCTGGAGCCAATACTTCTGACCTGGCAGCGAATGCTTGGCCATTCGGCAGACAAGACTGTACATACCAACAAGGTCTTTGACGTCGCGGGACTAAAGGTATCACTCAACGCATTAGCGGCATTCTTCGGAGCTCTAGGAGAGGATGCGCATCGGCTTTCCGTACTCTCAATGATCGACAACGTCAACACGCTCCAACAAGCGAGCGCCCGCGAGCTCCTCAATTCTTCCATAGCAAGCACACAACAGTGGCTATCATTAGGCTACTCCGAGAAATCGGGCTCACTACTCGCTCTATCCGAGAGACATCTAGCTTCAAACGAGGTACACGTCCTGTCTAAAATCCAATGGCACCTCGTCTACGCCGACTACCTCCTATCAATCGACAACCTCGACAAAGCGAAAGCCTCGCTTGAAGCAGCAGCATGTCTCCGCGACGCTTTGCCACCAAAGGAGGTCTCGAAAGAACAGCGCGCGGTTTACGAACGAGCCCATGGAGCGGGCTGGCTACTGCAGTCCAAGTATAACATAGCGACCGGCGCCCCCCAAGACGCACTTGCCGCCGCGAAGCATGCGATGAAACTCATCAATAGCACTTGGTGCCGACTCGAGAAGGGCCAAGGCCAAGCAGGTTCGACGTCGGAGCCCGCGGACGAAGGACTCGCGTCGGTGACAAGGGAGAAGGAAATATCCGAACTCACCACTGGCGTGAGCAAGCTGCAGCTTCTACCCAAAAGCAGCCCGAAGGAAGAAGTAGAGCCACCAACCAAGGGCGCTGCTTTCTGGCCGTTGGTCCCACTGTTTTGCAGGTCCCTGATGCATCTCTCAGATATGTATTCCCACCACGGTCTGTTCTCAGAAGCCAATTACTACAGCGAGAGGGCGACCGAGATTGCAGGGTCTGTGGGCTCTTCAATCCTGTTGTCTCGCACGCGAAGTCACCGTGCCGTGCTGCTTTGCCTCGCAGACAAAGTAGAAGAGGCAGAGCTTTGTCTGACTGGAAGTGAAGCAGTCGATCTTTCGAGCTCGCCTTTGGCCGCAGTCGAGAGGCTCCGAGCAAAAGGTGCTGTGAAAGTCAAAGACGGAGCTCTTGAAGAAGCGGCCGAAATCTACGAAGAGGCCGCTCGGCTGGTCGCAGCCCTGCAGACGGACGATTTCGCATCGAAGCTGGGCTGTTTTGAGGATGCGAAGAAAGCCCAGAAGCCAGCTACCAAACCAAGTCGGCTTGCAACTGCTGCTCCAAAGACTGCCAGATCTTCTGCTCGGACACGTCAAGCTGGAAGCGAGCCGGTGACAACTAAGAGTACCAGACCATCAACTCGCACAGCCAAACCCCCAGTCGTGGAGAAGTCATTCTATGTGCTTCAAAAGATGCGCGCCGCAATCCTGCTCGACAAGACCCTTCTCAGTCTTGACGCCAGCAACAACGAGGAATCAGTCCTCCAAGCTCTGGCACCGCTAAAGCCAACAGTCACCGGCACGCTGAAGCAACGACGGGTTCAATACCGTCAGCTCATGGCGGAGGCCACATCTGCTCTGCAGATGGACTTTGCATACAACATTCTGTTCGACTCTACGCTTTCTCTTCCTGCTCTACTCCGACCTGCAGGCAACGAAGACGTCGCTCAAAGCTCTCCTAAGAAGAAAGCCCCGTCTGCAAGACCCAACACAAGAACAGGTCAGCGCAAGACAGTCGCAAAGACTGGCTTCAAAGACATGCTGAACGAAGCGCGCGGTTGTCTTCTGACAGGCCACTCATCGACTCTCCAGTTCTGCACCACAGCTGAAGTGTACAGCGAGGGCGCCAGCCTCCTGGACGTCTCCATGCTGTCTTCCTCTGTCGACGCAACAGGTGCTGACAACCATGTGAACTCCCTCCAAACAGGCCTGACCCTAGACCTCCCTCGCATAATCGCCAGGCAACGCGAGCAGAGCGCGGCCCTAGTAGACGCCCGCCACGAACAGAAAGCAGCACCCTTCGAATGGCCAGCCATGGAAACCTCCAACACGCCCGCACCGCAAGTAAACGCGGCTGCATTCCAACAAGAATTCATAGACCCCATCCCGACCCCCTGGACAACCGTCTCCCTCTCCCTGGACGCAGCCTGCACCTCCCTCTACGTCGCGCGCTACCGCGCCCACCAAGCCCCCTTCACCGTCCGCCTGCCCTTCTCCCGCCACCAAGACGAAGACCTGGGCAACGAAGCCTTCGACTACGCCGCGGGCAAGGAAGAGCTGGCCGACATCATCCAGCTCTCTAACACCAGCTGCCACAATAACGGCAAAACAGACCTGTCGGCCAAAGGCGCCAAAAGCGCCTGGTGGAGCGAGCGCGAAGCCCTAGACCGCAGGTTACAGGAACTGCTAATCAACATGGAAGACATGTGGTTCGGCGGTTTCAAGGGCGTCTTTTCGCCGCGTCGGAACAGTCCCGACCTGCTCGCTCGCTTCCGCACGGCGTTTGAGGCGGTCCTGGACAGGCATCTGCCTTCACGGCAGGCTGCAAAAGGACGCGCGGCGAAGCTGGCTCTGGACCACAATGTTCTCGAGCTGTTTGTCAATTTGGGCAGTGACAATGACGGCACGGTAGACTTGGACGAGCCGATTTCGGACCTGCTGTACTTTGTCGTGGACATGCTGCAGTTCAATGGCGAGCGCAACGCTTACGATGAGATTGACTTTGACGAGATGACGGTGGAGATTCTCGATGCGCTGAGGCAGTACCACGAAGCCAGTAGCGAGGTCGATGCCAACGAAGACGAGCATGTGGTTTTGGTTTTGGACAAGCGATTGCAGGCTTTCCCTTGGGAGAATTTGCCGTGTTTGGAACAGTGCAGTGTGAGCAGAGTGGGTAGTATGCTGTCTCTGCGGAACTGCATCAACGCTATGCGTGGCCAGAAAGGCATGGCTGAGGACCGCCATATGGTCTCGAGCAAGACTGGGACGTTCATTCTGAACCCTTCTTCGGATCTCGCAAGCACTCAGACTACTCTACTGCCCGCTTTGTCGAAGGTGGCTGCTGTCGAAGGCGCAGAGTGGTCGTCGTTTGTGAACCGCGCTCCCTCCGAGGAAGATTTCAAGACCACACTCGAAAAGTCGGCAATGACGCTCTATTTCGGCCACGGTGCAGGCTCGCAGTACATCCGACCGAGGACTATCAAGAAGCTCGAGAAATGCAGCGAGGTCGTCTGGCTAATGGGATGCTCTTCCGGCGCCGTGACCGAGTACGGCGAGCTCGAACCTCAAGCCGTCCCGCTGGCATATCTGAGCGCGGGCAACAAAATCTCCACATCGGAAGAAGAGAATCCTCCCGTGAACAGCAAGTGCCTCTCTGTCGTCGCAACCCTCTGGGACGTCACCGACAAAGACATCGACCGCTTCTCCCTCACCGTCGGGGAGGAATGGGGATTATGGTCACCTCCCGCAGAGCCGACCAACAAACTTCCCTCCAAGACTCCGAAAAAACGCGACAGGCTTCTTGTGGCGCCTACGACTCCCCAGAAGGCCCCCAAGACTCCTGGGAAGACGCCAAGGGTGCTCAAGACTCCGGGCGCCGCGAAGACTCCGGCGAGAAGTCGCAGCAGATACGCAGTGCGAGATAGGAGTGTCAAGCTCAGTTTGGCTGGCGCAGTGGCGAGGAGCAGAGACGCCTGCTACCTGCGCTATCTCAACGGCGCGGCGCCGGTGGTGTATGGTGTGCCGGTGTATTTGGGCGAGTGATTGGAATAGGCGAGGCAGGGTAGGAGGCCGGCCTTTCTTGAGTTCTCCGTAGCAGGCCATTAGTAGACAGATCATAGAAACCAAGAGCAACGTATCCCAGCACATCCTCCTTTCAACTTCCAATCCAACAGTATTCCTCCATTCCTAAACCCAACCTCTCGTGATCAAAGTTTGAAAACCTCTCATGAGCATAACCATACTTCCCGCCCACTCACTCCTCAACCTCAATCTTAGTAATATACTTCCCCGGCACGACTACCAACCCCACAAACCTCTTCTTCATATCCACCTTGACATTCCCGCTCTTCCCGCTCTTCTCATGCCTCTGCGCCGCCAGTTGTATGTCTTGAGTCGAAGGCTGACGGTACTCGTGGGTCATGGAGAGGATGATGTTGCGCTGCGGGTCGGTGCACTTCATCTGGCCGGCAAACATGCGGCCGTCGGTGGTGTGTAGGTGCAGGGTGCGGTTTAGGAAGGTGGAGAGGTACTGGGTTGCTTCTTGGGGTGTTGAGGTGGAGGAAGACATTTTTGCTGGTGTTGTTGGTGGCGGGGTTTGAGAGGTGAGGTCAGGTGGACGAAGGTGGAAGGTTATTTTGTCGCGACGAATGTTTTGGTGGTGGTGTTTTGCGAGGGAGCTTGAGGTGACGTGTGGAGGGGCCAAAGTGGAAGGGCATCGGCTTCTCACCGATAACGAAGGCATTATCACTACACACTCCTACCAAGAAAATAAACCTGATCAGATGGCATAAAAAGTACTATCGAGTACTTCTGGATGAAAACAATGGCCCCAAACGATCACTCTGCTCGCGATGCTTACAATCGCCTGAGTGCCACGGCGATCGCCAAACTGGCTTGAAATGTTCGCCTCGTCTGATGGCGGACCTTGAACATTGCCTTCGATATTGGTTATGCAACCCGCCTACGCTATCGACGCTGATTCCATGCAGTTAGGATGGCGGCTGTCAACGCAAATGGTGTGCTGTGGAAATGCGCCTAGCCACCGAGGGCACGTAGGTACATGTACATTTAGCTGACATGTCAGCCTTGCTGCGCCATCCATCCTTCCACGACCAACCTCAGCTTGCGTCATCCGCATCCCAGCTCAAGATATACACAATGATCTATTACACACCGCCATCGGTCATCTGAGCAAACGCTACCCAGTCGACGATTGCCATGCTGGCCACCTTGAGACTGCTCTCCACAAAACATGGAGTCTACCGCTAGACCCGAAGTACCTGACCTGGAAGTATTGGTCCATCGCTTCTCTTGGTGCTTTTGTGGCAGCGAAACCCACTCAGCCGACCACATCAAGCTCAGAACCTTCAAGCGACCGGTGGAGTCAGGAAAGGCAGTAGCACTTTCATATGGCATGGGCGATTTTGATCGTCAAAAGCATATCTTTGGACACGTCGATGGATTCGAATCCGAGATAGTCAGGCTGGAATTCGGAGGGGAGTGGGAGATCGAAAATCTTGCTAGTACCTTCGTAGCACTCAGCAAGAAGCATGGCGCGGTCTGGCTTGACCAATTGTCTATCCCGTAGGACCAAGCCTCTATCACGCTGCATCTGCAAGATATGCCACGGATCTACAGCAGCTTTGAGGTCGTGATTCTGTTGCCAAATTCTCCCTGCCCCTGTCTCAAGGATGCCTTTGACTCTTGGAACTCTACAGGCTCACAGTCTCTCCCGACTGGAGATTTCGATATCGGTAGGACCTCCTCAGAATGCCTCAACGCTTTTCCGGTATCGTCTTACCATTTTCGACTTTGGACAAAACAAGAATTTTCATACGCAAGGACGATCTCAATCCACTATTGCGGCGCACCTGGGAATTGCTTACGTGGAAAGTTCGTTTGGAATTTCAAATGCCTGGAGACCCCGACAAAGCGTCCTGGCTTCCTAACACGCTGGGCGTCATGGAAGTATGCTTTGTGTTATGGAGTGGCATCGAATCAGAGCGGTCATATCAGCGCAGTGGGATACTCGAAATTCATGGCAGCGCATGTTGACGGTGAAACTCATTTGGTTTTTGCACTTGGAAAGTTTTTCTGTAGAAAAGACCCTTACCAGGTACGGACGCAACGAATCGCCCGTGCACATCTAGCAGGCTTCCTCCTCGGCAACAAGATACATAGAAAGCGGCATGGTCTCGAGAACCGTTTCGATCCAAGCGATCTGAGTAGCGAGCATGTGGCAACTTCGCAGAAAGACTTCGCTCTCGCAGTTCTACCCGCAGCCGATGGGTATCGACTCCCGCGGCATCATGCCAAGATGTCCCTGCCAGAGCTCATCGAAGATGGTATTGAACAGTATCAGAGGTATCACGAGAGATGCTACAAGACAAAGCTTCCAAGGGGCTTGTTCGACGATGTTATAGGCTCAATGGGGTCCGTTCCATCCCTACACCTTCGCATAGAGAACTTGGAGTGCTTGAGAGACGTATACGGCTCATTACTTCAAAGCCAATTTCCGGAAGTACCACACTCGGGGGCCACTTGGATTACCGCACTACGCCTGCGAGATATGACCCCGCGACCGTCTCGATTAGCCTTGTCCAAAACATATGCGGAAGCCTTTGGCGGCGCGAGTACTGCAGAGGTCTGTGAGTACATGCAAAAACTGCCCGGGAAAAGTACCTTCGGTAGTCGTGCTAGGGCATATTGCGAGTGGGCGAACGCAGTATACTATGGCGACATTCCTGCTCCAGTGGACGGCTGGCCCAGCCCAGAACACGAGCAGGCCATACTCGAGGCATCGATGATGCAAGAGCGACCCTTGGGATCATCGTGGCCAGAGATCGACCATGAGATGGTGTGCTACAAGATCATGTGCGACTTTGTCTGCATACACCCCGACGTGGCACGCGAGAAGGGGTTGGGACTTGTGGTGAAGACCTCGAGCCCTCCGTGCATTGGGTTTCTCAACCGTATGGTATACGACAAGATTAGAGCTACCGAGCAGTACCTACATGCCCATGGTGTCTCTGCACCCGAGGCTCCGGAAAGAAACAATGGAATCGACCCAGAGGACTGGCTGACCCTCACGTTGGACACGACAAAATCTGACCTTTGCCAGACACTTGAGGTCGTCAAATGCAATGACAGGTGTGGCTTCCCAGGGCATGTCGATAATATTGGACCTCGATATAAACAATCGGTGCTAAGGTACATGGTCAGAGGCGTGTGGTATGAATGTCAAGGAGATGATCCGTGTATTGGTGCCGACTTGGCAGATGATTGGACTGAAGACTACGATGCGATATTGGTTTGACTAGGCTTGGTGATGGAGCTTGGAGGAGCAGGGGTACTGACAAAATCAAGATACTGCCCTGTGTCAAGTCTATGGCGAATGGGTGCCGGAGAGCACACAGTCACTTCTTGCGAACCAAGCGCCGAGGTGAGCCAATGCTGTGACGATGACTGCGCGCTCTACGGGCTGGCCAAAGAGAATATGGCCGAACAAAACGAACGCGGCCGGGACAGCGCTCCTGCGCTCAGCAAGAATGTTTCACTCGATGACACCGAAGACGAGGATATTGATCGAGCCAATGCCGCCCGACCGTAAAGCAAGTCAATTTTCCTTCTGTTGAAGGAGCTTGTGCTCTACCATGTTGAAGACGAGACTCTCGACCAAGCTGCTGTCACCCTTGAAACGGCACAGAAGCTGATGAAATATCACATAGACCTCAGTGGGTAGCCAGCCGCTCTCTAGCTTCATGGATCCCTGGCGCGACGACCCACATTCATGGACTTGGGTTCTTACATTCCTGATTCACAATTTTCGCTGATGGGCTTCCTGCAAAAAGCTATTTGGGACTTGATGATGGAGTACCGCCGGTAAATTATCTCATTCCAACGGTTTGCAGACCTCAATCCAGATGCATGAAGATGCATTATCCCGTGGAGTGAACGCATATATAAGCATTGACATGTCTCAGCTTCACCGTCGATTCAAGCGACTGCCACCCGCACATTCTCCTTATGTTGCTCCCTTCCATTCTGACGGCGGCTGCTCTAGCAGCATTTGCTTGTGCGCAGTCATCTTCGACAAGCTCCACTAGGATCATAACCTCCACAGCGAGCACTACCAGACGCACCTCTTCGTCGACGAGTTCATCCAGGACCTCGGTTTCCACGACGAGCTTGTTCAGAAGAACATCCTCATCGACAAGTCTTTCTTCTTTGACGAGTCCTGCCAGAAGCCTCTCTACAACATCAGTGTCAACCTCGATTTCGCGAATCGCTTCGTCTTCCATCCCGACCGCTTCTCCAGTCTCACCAACAGCATTAGCCGTGTCAAAACTCGCCAACTCGATTTGTGACAACAACAATCTACATCGGCTCTAGCAGAGACTCCGCCAGCTCCATTGTCTCTCTGTCTACCCCTGGTCCCTCTTCCGGAGATACCATGGCGTCGTCGACCAGTCCCATCGCCTCTTTCGCAAACTCTACAATCTCTTCCATCAGCGCTTTGCGCAGCCCTACGGCCCTTACTTTCTTCCCGAGCAACTCTTCCAGCTCGGCGCGGATATCTGCAAGCGCGAGTTTCTACCAAAGCAACTCTCTTATTTCTGCAAGCCCTGTTCTCTACCCAAACTCTTCTACAACGGCTACACCCATCTCTGCAAGTCCTGTCCTATATCCGAACATCTCCTCTACTGTGTCTGTTAGTGATCGCCAGAGCGTACCAACCACCACTTACACGTCGACGGTCTTCGAAACTTCGACACTTCTTGAGACATCCACTGTCCATGTGGTCGAAACTATCACTGTACGTCGCCTGTCAACTTAAATCCGCAAGTCAATCGCTGACCACAAGCAGACACAGGTTGTTTTCAGCGCTACCGCTTCTTCCGCTGTATCTTCAGCGCCGTCATCGCTCACCTCGATCTCCAGCGCCATCATGACCTCGCTCACCAGAATGGCATCCTCGCCCGCTTCCCAGCGAACTTCGGTCACCTCATCGTCAATCTCAGTCTCCGCCAAACCATCCTCCAACTCGGCCCAAAGCTCTCAAATCTACACAACACCGTCCTCATCGCGTCCTGTTCCATCGCCACCAGGCCCCTCACCCCCTGGATCACAACCTCCAAGTCCATCACCTCCAGGACCACCACCAACGACAGGCCCAGCCCGCTTCACATGCCCATCGGCCGACGACCAAACCATCTCCGACGCCTCAGGCTCACCTCTCTACTACACCAAGTGCGACGCCCAGATCCAACGCAAGCGGGGCCGCAACTACGCCACGTACACCAATCTGGCGAGCGCCGACGACTGTGCTGCGTACTGCTCTTCTAGCGAGGGAGCGCCGCCCAGCGATGATATCAGGGGTGGTCCTGGTGTTTGAGTTGGATTCTCGTGGCTGGATGCGTCGGCGTATGGTGGCTCCACGCTGTGCATGTTAAAGAGCGGGTCGAGTGTTGGATACGAAGACGTGAGAGATTATGGGGTGGTGGCGCTGGCAGCGATGAAGGTGAGATACTACCGCGAGGGCAAGTAGGTCAAGTTGAGTGTGGATTGGTCAACGACGGGAGACAATTCACAGGTTTGTGTTGAGGATGTATCTTTCGTATTATTTCGCTTGGATCGACGGAGGAGTTTTGACTCGAACGTTCGCTCCAACAGCAAAATCATCTGTAAGGCACAACGCCGAGGAATCAGAAGGGAGTATTGAAGTCATTGACTCGGATGAGCAGCAGCAAGCTCACTCGAGTTGACAGGCTACCCCAACTCTAACCCTCGTAGACAGACCTTCTGTTTTCTAAGATCTGTCGCTGCACCATGAATTCTCTACTGGAGAAGCTCTCAATCTCGGTGTTCGAAGCGCTATGTTGTTGACTCCCTGCTTTCTTTGGGTCTCAACCAGGCTGTTGGCTCGATTGCGCGATTTTGGAACACCAAGACTGAAGCCGACGTTGGACATGACGACTTTCACATTGACCTCTTCACAAATAATCCTCATGGTCTCGTTAGGTGTCCGACAAACTTTCAAATCTTCAATTACGTTAGAGTGCAACGTGTATCATCTCAGACTGATATCTACATACTGATCACTTGCATATTATAGGAAACGCGATGTCTTCACTTCACATGCAAATTATAGAAGAGCTGGAAACCAGACCCCTCAGTTCATGCTCAAGTTTGTCGATCCATGCCATGGTGATATTAGCAACTTCCTTATGTCCAAGTCACCCTCATACCAGTAAGAGAGCGATCTCCGAGTACCAGTATCTCACTGGATCAGGCTCTCGCAGGCGGTGGTATCGGCAGGGCTAGTACGCTATAAACATGCTGGTGCCAGTGATATTGTCCATTCGACAAACTTTGGTGGTGTCGAAACTAACTTGACTTCTTCCCCGCCGGGATCATCGGCTTCCCCAGAACCGTTGCGATTAGCGTCAAACAACCCCTCCCTCCTCATCCTTCGAGACCTCGCTCCACCATTACACCTCAGATACTACCATTCCAAGGCATGTGACTGGGACAAACGCGCCCTCGAGGCGCCACGCCGCGTTAGGCTAAATGGAGGCCAAGTGGTGCCTGTCTGTCGAGCTTGTAAGTTTCGCCGTTGAATCAACAGGTACCTTCTTCCCTTTTCTCTACAACCCATTCTCAAGCCCACCCTTGTTTCGAGCGTCAACA
>Ga0265780_10000239_pt1 | contig 87834 bp, 94 predicted proteins | sample P1T30metagenome_FD_192432 | JGI IMG/M metagenome (GOLD analysis project Ga0265780, IMG submission 192432) | Plant litter microbial communities from East Loma Ridge, Irvine, California - P1 T30 | ecosystem: Environmental > Terrestrial > Plant litter > Unclassified | place: USA: California...
CGATCATAGTACATCCCTCGAGACTATGAAGTCAGATTATAGCTCGTGTAGCCATCTCGAAATTGATCTAGTGAAGGTTGATCCGCGCGTCTTCAGCCACACCGGAGGATGTGCCTGAGCCTCCAGTTTCATGATCATCGAGCTCAGCCGGATAAAGTGCCGGACGTTACCGGTAGTGGATACCACTGGAGATGTGGCCGAATTTGCGGCGCGATGAGTGCCTTCAGGACACTGTTCACGCTTTGTCTGCATCAGGCGAGCAGTCCTCGGGGAATCAACAAGCCCAACAAGATGAACTGCTGCATGTTCTCACATACGAGCGAGTGAGGATACATCCGAGGACTGCTGTTGTATCACAACACAGGTATACTTGAATTTTGCCTCATTATCACCATCGTTGGCTGCCTTCGTTCGACGAACAACTTAGCATTACCACTCGTATGCTCTATGAAGCAGTACCTCGATGAATGAGTAGATTGGCGGAGGACACCGCTTCTCAGATCTGGCTACCTCTCAGGGCAACGCTGACTGATGGTAAGTCGTAATCAGGCACGTGTCAGGGGAGTAATGTTAGAGACTGGAGAACGGGGTGACCCCAATGGATGTAAGGCTTAGTTAGCCGTTGCAAGCAACTCTTGGTTGCACATGAGGAGGACATGCCTTGTAGCCCACCCAGTCGCCATGGAGTAGGCACTGTAGTGTTGTCGGCGAGAAGGTGGAAATAAAGGCTGTCTGCGATGGACGACGGAGTCGATCAAGCGCCAGATCTTCAGGGCCGCAGATGCCGCAGAGCTCTTAACGAAGCCAAAATAACATCACAGCCACATATGACTCAATGTGCTGAGACTTCTTGGTGCACTCGAGTGCGGTCATGTACATCGTGAGAGTTGGTGATGTGCTGGTACCACTTCAAGGCGGAGTTGCTTGTCAGATAGCGACAATGACTGTACTGTAGGGCTGGAGCGCTGTGGAGAGATGACGGATCAATCTGCCTGTTCTTTCACGAAAATTGTGCTGCAAGTGAAGGAGATGCCGAAAATGTCGACCTGGTACGGAGTATTTTGACGAGGCTCTGCGGACGGCTAACGCAGATAGTCGCGTCTCGACGCGGGCAAGTACAACCGGGCAGGTGCCACATTTTCGGCGGAACGGATCACGAGTCTCCAAACAATCGAAGCGTATGACCGTCGCCATGAGCCGAGACGAGCCATCGTGCGCTTGGGCTCGTCCCTCTGCTTCATGCCTTCTCGAGAATCACTCTTCTTATACACCCTCCGCGTCGTTTGTGCCACCCTTTGGTTGTCAACGTCCGTTTCCGTATGCAGACGGCTTCAACATCTTAGCTCAGCAACACGATACACGCTTTCGGACACAGGAAGATTTGATTGAGAAAACCGCGGTCTAGGACAGTGCCTCTTAGACGCATACGATCTTCGAGTCTAGCTGTGAACTTCGGCGTTGCTCTTGCCTGAAATTTCACTGCAACGCTAATAACTTCATCCTATTTTTTGGCTCACTCAACACTGCGAGAACATAGCAGCAAGGACAGACAGTCACTCTCCGGATCTTCCGTTCGATATCTCGAGACTCATCTCTCAAGCAGACAGCGCGCCGCTGCAAACACGCCTCTGTCGAACCCCCACCTCTTCCCCGCACATACAGCCATGCCTGGACTCAACCAGGCCATCCCACAGCCAGACTCAAGGGAGCTTCTCCCGCCGCTTCTGGCCTGTCTGTCCACATCCATAATAGCGAAGGAAGCGCCACCGGGCCTTCTACCCCTCCTGTCGCCGATTCTCCGTCAACGTCTGCAGCTACTTGCCTCTGATGATTGGCTGTCGTTGCTATGCTGGGACAGAGATGCTGGATCTAGGCTACCACAAGTCATAGAGAAGATCAATGTCGAGCCTCATCCCTCGTCAGGCGAGATCGAGGTAGACGACCCTGACCAGATACTCTACCGACGATCAGACCCCGAGACAATACACGCGCGCTTAGAACTCGGCGAATTCGGGCTCCTTCCAACATACCTATGGTGTACGGGCGGAGAGGGTGGTAGCAGATGGCTTCTCGCCGAGCTGAGAGGCACGGAAGACGCAGACGATGGCACAGAATGGTTCGTCAGCATGGGCGAGGCGAACGAGGCAGGCTTCCGGCGCAAATCATCTAAGAGCAATACAGTCACGGCCACGCCAGTATTGCTCGCAGAGCCGGCAAAAACTGAGGAGGAAGACGACGATTCATACTGGGCAGCATACGACAGGACGCCGGGAGAGACACCTCAGCTCAAGCGCTCGCCTGTGCCGATGAGTGGCCGTACCCAGGTCGGGCCAACGCAGTCAGAGCTCGACTACTTTGCGCGCTACGCTTCGGAAGTCCAACCGGCCCTCGATGCCCACGATCCTGACGAGGTAGCCCCTGCGGCTGGTGAGTCGACACTGAACGGCGACGCTCTGAACTACACACGCGAGCCGCAGACCGAGCCACTCGAGACTTCAAATCTAGGACCCAACGGCTACGACTCGTCGATGCCGCCTGCACATCTCGTGAGCAATACAGATGGCATGGAAGGTGTTGACGACTTCTCTGGTTTGAACCATCCTCGGCCTTCCTCATCTGCTTCAACCAACTCTGTGGAAAGATTGGAGCGAAAAGCAGAGAACTATAGCCAGGCGGAGACTGCGATTAAGCAGCACATCAGCACAGACATCAAGAGCTTGTTCCGCCTTGCCAAAGCTTCGGGCATCGACAGGGAGGAATTCGAGAGGATCGTAAGGAGAGAGCTGGATGTGTTGCCATTGCTAGAGCAGGAGGAGCAATAGTTTTGAGCCTGCGGTGCAAGGAGCATGGAGACGGTAGACTAAACAAGGGCCGAGGGCGTCGCATGAAAAGGAAAGTTGTTATAGGGTACCAAAGCCGAAGGGACACAGAGCATCGCATTTCATGGCGTTTCATGCATTGGACACACTTCATGTACCTTTCGATGGGTACTCATGACCTCAGATATCATCATACGGGTATGCCAAATATGCAAGGCTCACAACCACGCACTTTCACCATTCCAACGCCATTTTGCCCTTCACGAATCCTAACCTCATCCACGCAGCATCTATGCCTTTCTCCTCCGCCCACTCCCACCAGTCGCACCCGCAAAGTTCGCTCCACTAGCCTTCAGATGCTCCAGTATCTCCGCCGCATTCGAGCTATTAACATTGAAGCTGTTCTGTCCCTGTCCAGCATCCGCCGTGTTCCCCCTACCAATCTCCTCGACGACATTATTCGGGTCAGCGGCGCCAATGACAGGAACTTCCGAGGCCAGCCACTGCTGAAAGGGCTTCGCAGTGAAGAAGCCGTCTGCGGTGAACCAGCGTGTCATGGGCGCGCGGATGCTGATGTTCTGTGCGAGCGAGGAGCCGTTGGGCGTGAAGACGACGTCGCATTCGTAGATGGGGATGTGTTTCTTCGTGTGTGAGGATATTCGGACCTGTGTCAACTGTCAGCCTCTCTTCATCTCGTGCTTACTCGCGCATTGAACGTACCCTTCCCGTCTTGCCCTCACCCTCATACACAACGCCCTTCTCCACGAACCATAGCCAGTACGAAAACGCGCCGTTGAGGATGAAATACGCTGCGACGGCCGGTGCTGTGTATGGTTTTGAGGCTTCCCAGCCGAATTTCCAGTCGAAGTAGAAGAGTGCGCCTGAGATGGCGACGGCGACGTAGCCGAGTACGAGGCGGATGTCGGTTTGTGTGTGGATTTGCTTGAACTTGAGGGAGTGGAGGTAGTTGGGGAGCGCGTCGTCGGTGGTGTTCTTGAGGTCTGGTGTTGTTATTATAGTTTATGTGAGGTGAGGAAGCATATGGCACTTACCAGACAGTGAGTGAACGGCGATCTTCTGTGTTGCCGACATCTTGACGTGTGTGTGGTTTCTAAGTGTATGACAAGAAAGAGAGAATGGTGGTCGTAGAGCGTGAAGCTCTCGCAGTCGCTATAGTGAGTGAGCTTGGTGGTGGAAAGCAGAGGTGTCCACTCAGCGAAGGCGCGGTCGGACCCTGGCCCTCTCCCGCAATTCCGCCGCATAGCTTTCATCATTCACCACCCACCACTCTCTGATTACTCTATCGACGCGCGCATCTCGCTCATTACCGGCAAGATGGCACAACCCGTGGTGCAGACAATTCATAGGGATCCCGCCCTGTTGTACGTGGTCTCGATGAAGGGCTATATGCATCACTAACAGCATGGCAGTTGGTGGATACTGCTCCCCATCACAGTGGTTATGGTACGTTCCTCTACGTTGTTCTGATAGTTCTACTACTAACAACACCCTCAGATTCTCACAGGCATCCTCCGCCACTACGCAATGACACTCCTCCAAACCACGCCCAAGAAACAAGACCTTCCCAAAATCCGGCAACAGCGCTCCCTCGTCCGCGGCGTCAACCTCCGCACCAACGCAAACGTGCTCTCTCCTGCCTCTTTCCAGGCGCGCAAATCGTACATGGTGCAGGCTTACCAGGAGGGCAAGTTCCTGGCCGACCCAGAGTCGAGGGGCAAGCCCAGGCCGAACCCTATGAGCGATCCGGCGGCTATGGAGGGCATGATGGGCATGATGAAGGGCAATATGGCTATGATGGTGCCGCAGAGTCTGATCATGGGGTGGATTAATGCCTTCTTTTCGGGCTTTGTTATTAGTAAGTTCATGTTGGATACATTCATTTTGCACGTGGTACCGTACCCGATTGAGGCCGTTCCCTCAGCCAAAACGAGTTTTCCTGACTACACGAGTCGAGGTATTGACGCGGATGTTCGGAGTGCCCATACTTTCTCGAAAGTCAGCCACAGCGCGTACCATACTAGCAACATCCTACAGCCACATAATACGCCTAGTAGTCCTTCGCTAACCGCTGTTGACCAACAGTGAAGCTGCCCTTTCCGTTGACGCCGCAGTTTAAATCAATGCTCCAGTCTGGAGTCGGTACTCGTGATCTGGATGTCAGATGGGTGTCCAGTCTGTCCTGGTACTTTCTTACACTGTTCGGGTTGCAGCCTGTGTACAACTTTATCTTGGGAAGCAACAACGGTAAATCTTCCCAGCAAACTCGCTTTCCGGTCACTCCGAGCTGACAACCCTAGCCGCCAATCAAGTGACGCAACAAATGGCCATGTCGAATCCAGGCGCCGGCATGATGGGTCCGGAACAGGATCCTGATAAGCTGTTCCAGAACGAAGCCGAGAATCTAGAGGTGCTGGATCATCAATGGATTCTCGAGGGCATTGAGGAGCGTCTAGTCGCCAAATACGCTGCATGAGAGTCGACGCGCTGGTGGCGTCGATATTGCAATACCTACAGCCATGTACATATTTTGTGTAAGCCCACATCTCAAGAAGGACTATGAGGAGTTATCATCCCGCGTTGGCGGCCACGCAGGGGGGCCTGACCCGCCTATCCGGTGTAAAGATAGCCGATTTCTATGACTCCTCGTCCCAGTGCTGTGGATGTGGCAGTGTGGTACGATGTGGACACGGAGATCTGCGGGGACGGCATGTTAGCTGACACGCCGAGTTGAAGCTTGTGCTCTGTAAAGCATTTTGGACATATTCAAAGCCGTCACATGTAGCCCTAGCACAGTTCAAGTCATGTTTTGCCGCTTCTCTCAAGTGATAGTGACTTCGTCTGAAAATCTGTGGCTTCCCTAGCTGCTCTGACAGCACAGCACTCTCATATCGAATGTGATTGATGATGTCTCACAGCATCAGTGCAGAGCCGCCGGATAATCGACCATGATTGATAGTGGCTGCGAGCATGGACGAACACGTCGAGGCGCCGATGCAGGGGTCAAGCAGTGCCAGGTCGTTTGATTCGGGACGGCATCACACCTCCGAGTCCTCCAAGCAGTCACTTCCCCGCCGACCCCTCCCTCTCGTCTGCTCTTACGGCTCGCACCGCCCCCAATGCGCCCCAACGCCTCGAGGCCTATGAATTGAGCGGTCAAAGCAGCCGATCGCCAGCGCAAGACGCATTCTAGATTGACGTGGACGAAGCTCGAGCACGTGCCGTGAGCGGAAAACAGCCCTGGCGCAACTTGTTGGCGTTTTTCACCACTCGAGAGATGTCGGGTTTAAGCTATTGTTCTTCCAGTGCCCTTCGAGATGTGTACAACGACCATGAACAAGTTATTAGTCCGATGCTCCGCCCTGTCTAAATGCCTCGCTGCCTAATTCGAGAGACGCACGATTGCGCCCCCAGGAGACCACATTCGCCAATCGAATGAGGGTGTCGCTCCTCCCTCCACTACACATTCATTCGCTTAACAAATGCTCTCTTGGCTCGGTTGGGGTTTGGGCTGCTCAATCAGCTTTCCTTTTCCTGCGGTCGCGGCCTCGGGATGGTGAGACCCCTGATGCAGGTGTGGGAACACAGAAGCATGCTCGTAAATCCACTTGGAGTCGGCCTCCAGATGAAGCTGTCCTTCCTGAAGTATGGGTAGGTGGTAGTGATTGGGATCGCTTCTCCATGTCTTTTGAATGCAGTTGTCGCGCATTCGTTCCGCTTCGCCCCAAATGGTCATATCATATTAGCGTTCACACTGCCCGCTAGCTCGCACCTCTTTCCCGAGCCTGCGCAGCGTGGCTTTTCTCGGGGCCAACCTCAGGCACGGCTCACGAGGTACTCCAGGATACACCCGCGCGAACACACAATTCATCTCACAATGCTTCAACGATTCGAGAATGCGATAGCCCCTGCGTCTGCTCTCAGACCATCATGAGCTCAATCGACTGCAGGGTTTCATGTTTGCTCGAGCGTGCGAGACTGCAGTAAGCTCCAGATGTGCTGCGATACGGTAGCGATCCGCCATATCCATGGCGTAATTACTTTTGTTTCTGGGGCTCCAATCTTGGGCCTTGCCCAATATGCGACGCCGGCCAGAACTAGACGCCCACGTTGAGTAAGGTGGTGGCTGGTCCCGTGGAAGCGAAGGTCCACCGGTGAAAGCTGTGCTGTACTCGACCAGGGTCTCATGTCGCCAAGACGAGTGGTGGAACTGAAGCTTATTGGTCCAGGTTATGCGGCTCTGCTCAGTCTCCATCATAAAGCGAAGTAGGATATGGGAACAGGAAATGGGGGTACATCAGTGCAACTCCAGGGCAGTGCAAGCTATCAACAAGTCTACATCTTGCTGCCTTCGGAATCAGTATCTGCAATCGATACTCCGCCCCTTTTACACTTTTTCGAGCCTTCGTCATACTCGGCTGGTTGCCTACATCTACCCGGCTTGCTGCTACTAAGGGCAGGTTTCAGGACATCCGAATCTCCAAACAGTACATATACACTGAACTACCATCTACATCTCGATTCTATATCGTTTGACATCACGCCCCGACATCGACAACCAGAAGTCTCTTGTCACGCATCAAGACACTTGCCATGGCTCAGTACGGAGACCTCCCACAAATCATGAGCATGGACGAGTCTCACTATACCGGGTGGGGAGCAGAGCACTACAACTACGGGACTTCATACAGACAGCAAGATATGCACTTCAGTCTGGAGGATGGAACATACTTTGACGACTTTGAGAATGGTGCCATAGGAGTCCGACCACTTGACCGGTTCATGCACGACCAGTATTCCATCGCTCAGAGCGTTCTCTATGCCAAAAATACCTTCGAGCGCCTTCCGGTGAATCGATTCGACCAATGGCCCTCAGCAGACTGCTACCGTAATGTTTCACCAGACCGAACGTCTGCATCGAGCGGTAACACCTCGCAACAAAACGAGCTCCACTCGCCACTCACCTTTCGAGGAGATCCATACGGTAGCCCTACAGAAGCATTCTCTCAACCAGTGCTACCATATCCCACGAACTCCAAGGACTGTGATTATCTGCCCGCCCTTCCGCATCTCGGCGGCAGCGTCACTCTACGCCAACTTGAGTACGAACACCACGAGCTAGAGTCTGAGCCGGCTATGGAGGACATTGAGACGATTGACACAAAGCACGAAGTTGTCTCCGAGCATGTCCCTGTGAAGATGGACACTACGACGTCGGATGATTCGAGGGAGTATGCCGACTCAGGCATTGGCAACTCACCAAGAGACGCCGAGGAGGTTGTACCGATGGATGACGTTCATGAAGACCCGGCATCCGACTCAGACTGCGATTACACCCCTAGGTCAAACAAGTCGGGCAAGCGAAGGCGGTCCTCCGCCTCGAGCGGTAGCCCAAACAGAAATGCCAAACGAGCCAGTGTGTCCAAGCCTGCGAACACCAACAAAGTCACCAAGCAAAGGGCTCGTCGTGTCTCGTGCGCATCGAAGAAACATATGGAGATCGACGACGACCGGCGACCATTCCCATGCCCACTGACAGCGTATGGCTGCAACTCAACCTTCGCCTCCAAGAACGAATGGAAGAGGCACGTCAACACCCAGCACATCAAGCTCGGCTTCTGGCGATGCGATATCTGCCCACCAACCACTGATCCCAATGACGATCAGGCCGTCTACTACAACGACTTCAATCGCAAGGATCTTTTCACACAGCACCTGCGCCGCATGCACGCTGCATCAAAAGACCACAACCATGCCCGCGCGCAAAAAGAGTTTCCAGTCAACGAAGACAACCTGCCAAAACATCAGTCGCGCTGTTTGAGGAAGCTTCGCAACCCGCCACAGCAGTCTGTCTGCCTCTTCTGCGATAAGACTTTTGAAGGCCCTTCGTCGTGGGAAGAGCGTATGGAGCATATTAGTCGTCATCTCGAGAAGGACAAGAGCAACACTGTTGATATGTTGGACGTTAAACTTTGGAATCGGGACGAGAGCCTTGAGCGATATCTGCTTGATGAGGGACTTGTTGTGCGAGAGCATGGTGGCTGGAAGATTGGGCTTGGGAAGCCACGACGATCTGGAGCTCGGGATAGTGGCGCGGAGGAGTCGGAGGAGTGATTGTTCATTTACACGACTTTATGAATTTCGCTTTTAGCTTGATACCCTGGCGCAAGAATATTTCGGTTTTCATTGTTTGGAAGCGTCAAAATTGAAAGTCTTCATCATATGCATACAAGCTGCATTCATTGCTACCCTCTGGTGATTCCTACACAGCATTGATCAAACAGTACTTACTTTCCTCGCAAGTATCTACAGTACAAAGTACTACAAATCTCATGTTCAGCACAGCCTCAAGCCACATTCGCACATGCTGTGACCTACCCATCCACAGCCACACCACCCACCACGCACAATGTCTCAGCCCCCTTCCAGTACAATCTACACGACAATCGCCCTCCACCCGGCCACACCACAATATCAAAATGTCATTACCAAAAATCCCACCTCTCATTGGCTTATTCACTGCATTCTCGCCTATCAGACATACAAGGCAGACTCCCCTGTCACGAGGTTGTGAAACAAACGTCGCGGAGCTTACGCCTTATTCCAGGAACTTTCACCGGATGACACGTGGGGTGGTGGGGAGGAACGTCTGGGGCTGAAAGGGGCCATTGGGGTCCAGGGTGTTGGAACGGCGGATAAGCGATCGGTCGCTCGGTGTTGGGACTGAAAGTGGTGAGACTGGTGAACTTGAAGCAGGGAGGAATAACGGTGAAGTCGGAGTAGGAGATGAATGGCTAAACGCTTCATGCAACTCACGACATCACCAATACAACTGCAGCGATCAGACTTGAGCGCGTGAATTCCGCTCTCCCTTCATCTTGCCGTCCATTCATCACCACGCGCATCTCGCGCTTGCCACGTCGTCCTTCATCTTCATTTGCCTTTTTACCCGTCGTCATTCTTGCCTGAGGCTTGCATGTGTAGGGCAAACGAATGGACCAAAGTGAGGCTGAGACAGGTGTTCTAGCGTGCATGCGTGATGGTGCAGATACGAGCTGCATGGTCCTTCAGAAAGAGGGACTGCGCCCCACCTTTTGCTTAAGCGTACAGCGGCGATCTTGGGGGCCGGAAGTACGTTGGCGGAGTTTTGTGAGTGTGAGTTGTTATGTCATTCAGTGACAGACTAATGTGCTTGTGAATATATGTGTATACGTGTATTTGTGGATGTGTTGTTGGCGGGAGGATGCGGATGGTGGGGTGAGTGCAAGGAGGGGAAGAGATAAGGCGAGTTGTTGCCTCGATCCTGCATCGTCCCAGGAACTCAGACTTCTTACAATCCATGTTCGCCCTCTTCCTTGTGGAAATTCATCTTGGTGAAGTCGCTTTACAAATCAATCATCGTGGTGTTTTAAGTATGATAACAGCAGTCACGATGGCCGGCGACTTCAATGAACCTATCTCAAGATGGACTTCCCGTACGCAAGATTATGCTTCGTGTAACGTACTTCCAGAATTGTACCTGATGCGTACTTGTTTGCATGTAGCTGGTTGGTGAGGTCGTTGTGGGTACTTTAGATATCAACTCGCATCCAGCCATATCGATATCGGTGTCGAAGAGCCTCAAAAAGAGTGAACGGAATGTTTTTGCGGCTTTCACAACAACCACAATATGCACGTTGGAGTCAAGTCTGGCGAAGTCTGGCATGATGTCACAGAGATCAAGGCTTGCCGGCCCCACTTCGTCACTTCTTAGTTTGAGCCGCATGCAGATCTCAGGCATGGTCTCCACCAAACACCAAATCTTTGCGACACTTATCGTCAGTTAATCGGGTCTAGAGATAATTAGTGCGAAGATGTCAGCACACGTTCCACCTTGATACATGCCAACGACCCCTGGTGATCGTGGTTTCTACTGCCATCGATGGACAGAATCTGTATCTGCACAGCACGGCTGACTATCGGCCGAACGCTTCGCATTGAGCCAATTGTTGACAGTATGTGCGTTTTCACCATGCACAGATATACACCGCTACCGCTTTCAGCTGTCCCAAATGCGGCCGATGTTCTCCATTTTGTGTAAGAATGGAGAAACCCGGGCAAAATATCCCTCAACAGTGGAGAGTCGGACTACCGTGCTCTGAGCTTTCAATTAGACGTCATAAACATTATTGTCGATGTGATATTCCTATACTTTGAGAACGTCTGGCCCACGTCCCACTGTCCGAGTTCTAACGTTTTTCTTTCCCAGCTTGAAGTACCATGGAAGAGAAACCGAGACATCCATCGCCACCAGTCAGCTCGGGCGTCTTGACTGGAAACGATACCAGCGAAGAACGCAGACACAGCCAACTCCTGGATAGCACCAGCCCAAGCGACGATGAGAAGTCAAAAGCCAGCGCCCCAGCATCCATCGATGGTCGAGGCGACGCTCACCCACCGAACGCCTCACGTCCGGACGGCAAGCGAGAGCTAAAAGAATGGGAGGCTTGGGATAAACTCGCATACACGTGGCCCAAGTGGAAGAAAGCCATGTATTTGGCTTCTATCGCTGGCATTCAGATCTCGATGAACTTCAACACATCGGTGTACCCGAGCGCCGTCAAACCTCTATCGGATCACTTCGGGATAAGTCAACAGGCCGCTCGAGTTGGTCAGATGATTTACCTCGTCTTCTACTCCTTTGGATGCGAGCTGTGGGCGCCGTGGAGTGAAGAGTTTGGGCGCTGGCCGATCTTGCAGCTTAGCATGTTCCTCATCAACATTTGGGAGATCCCATGTTCAGTCGCGCCAAACTTTGGCACCATCGTGGTTTGCAGAGCTCTTGTAGGTCTGACGAATTCATTGAACGATGCGAGGACTGACGGTATCAGGGTGGATTGTCGACTGCCGGCGGCAGTGTGACGTTGGGACTGATCGCAGACTTGTACGAACCGGAGACTCAACATTGGCCATTGTGCTTCATTGTGCTCTCCTCAACCATCGGTACAAGTATCGGCGGTGTTATCGGTGGGCCCATTGAGCGCTGTGAGTACATCGAACGTGCTTCGAATCCGCACATCGCTAACAAGCTTCTAGATCTTTCCTGGCAATGGAATTTCTGGGTGCAGCTGATCTTTGGCGTCACCGTGCAAGCAGTTCACTTCTTCATGCCCGAGAGCCGATCGACTATCCTCCTCGATCGTGAAGCGAAGCGACGCCGCAAGTCTGGCGAAGACCCCAATATCTATGGTCCCAATGAGTTGAAGAGTCCCCGCATATCCCTCAAGGAAGCTGGCAAAATTTGGCTGCGACCGTTTGAGATGTTCGTTCGCGAGCCTATTGTCCTCTTCTTGTCTTTACTATCCGGCTTCTCAGACGCCTTGATCTTCACTTTCCTTGAAGCCTTCGCCATAACGTTCCCCGATAACTTTGGCTTCGGCACGCTCCAAGTGGCTTGGGCATTCATTCCCATCAACGCCTCGTACTTCTTTACCTACTTCTTGTACTGGCCGTGGTTCTGGCGAGACGATCATCTGAGAAAGAAGAACGGTCCGGACTGGATGTCGCCTGAGCGGCGGCTAAAGCCACTCCTACTGCTGGCGCTCTTCGAGCCAATCGGCCTCTTCGGTTTTGCATGGACTTGCATGGGCCCTCCGCAAACACACTGGATCGCACCTATGATCTTTTCCTTTCTCGTCGGCCTCGCCAACTTCGCCATCTACTATTCCTCGGTGGACTACATGATTGCTGCATACGGCCCGTACTCTGCATCAGCGACTGGTGGTAATGCCTTCGCGCGAGACTTCCTCGCTGGTATATCCGCAATGTACGCCGCACCGCTATATCACAATTTGAGCGACAAGCGTCCTTCGGAGTATGCAACTACAGTGCTGGCAGGATTGTCCTGTCTGGTTGTTGTACCGATCTACATCTTTTACTGGAAAGGGCCACAAATTCGCAAAGCTAGCAAGTTTGCTTCCATTCTGGCTGAAGACAGGAAAGCGGAGAATGTTAGACGTCTTAGTAAGGCAGATAATCTTCCAGCGTGAGGATCTCTGCCTCTGATTGTTAGTCACAAGCGCGCAAGACACAAGACCCTCTCTTCGCCAATGCCACGGACAACATTGGCAGTCTTGCTTTGAATTTAGCTGCTACTCTTGCTGCCCACATAATAGGACTATCTTTGTTATCCCTCCCAAGAGCTATGAACTCCCACTTTTGCATCCTTACTTCCATGTCGTGCGCTCTACATTCCTCACGCCGGAACCTTTTTCGCCAAATGCCTCACACTAGCATGCGTATTCTCTTCCCCACTCCTCCTCATATAAAACGGATCATCCAGCCCATCCATCTTAACAAACCCATCCAACTTCCCAACCCGCTCAACCCACGCCTTCACACCCGGATGTCCATCATGCACCACATCCCCCATCGGGCTCAGCGCCACATACACAAACACCGCTACATCCGCGACCGTCGGACGATCCAGCGCCAACCAGTCACGCTCCTTGAGGCGGGTTTCCAGAATATCTAGGCTCTTGTAGCTGCGAGTCACGGCGTCCTTGTACGTTTGCTCGCACCCCGTGAAGCCGAGGCCGTTGTACGCGCCACCGAAGCTGAGCATTGCGCGTGCGGTGAAAACACCGTACTGCACCCAGCTGTTGGCAAAGGCGAGCCAGTCGGTGATACGCGCTTGCTCGAGGATGTCCGTGGACCAGTACTTGCCGCTGGGGTGCTTGCCTGCAAGGTAGACTAGGATGCCGGAGGAGTCGCAGAGGACTGTTTTGTCGTCGACGACGAGGGTGGGGATTTCGCCTCTCGGGTTGATGGCCAGGAAGGAGGGGGAGTGTTGTTCGTCTTTGAGGAAATCAATGTTGGTGGTGGGAAGGTCGATGTTGAGGAGTGAGGCGAGGAGCCGGATCTTGTAGCTGTTGCCGGATGCGGGGTTGGAGTAGAGCTTGTAGGGGGACATGATGGGGGGATTGGGATGTGTGGGATGTAGTGTTGGTGATGATGGTGCGGTTTGGGCAATGGCAAATTGGTGGGTAGATTGATCACTCTCACATACGATGTTAGCAGTCTAATGGGTATGACAACCGTTATAATTAGATATGTATCATTTGTCATTATAGATGAGGGGTTGAGAGACTGCTATTGGAGACATCTCCGGTTCAGAACTACACGCAGTAAGTATGATGTCACATATCCAGATACATGTAGCCAATTCAGAGAACACTACAGTACGTCCTCATGAAGATTATTTCTAGTCCCAGCTATAGTAAGCTTGCTTACATATACCACCTCACCAATATAATCACGTGCATGTAGCCTCACTAGTACTCTCCACCCTCCAAACATACACTACCCATCACCCCACACAATTCCACGCGCGTGCAACTTAATCCCTTCGCCCAACCTTCCCCAGAACCATACTCTCAGACCACCCATCAAAACCTTCTTCCCCCCACGCACGCCACGCACGCCCGTCAAAACCTTCTCCATCTTGCGTGCTCGCGCATCGCGTCAATCCCATGCGCCGCAACCACATGGGCCATTCGGGGTCCTTCCTTGTTCGCACGAAAGGCCCTGCATGTAGCACGTGGCTCACGTATGCAAAATACGATGTGCACAGCGCCTCTGAAAATTCTACTCGGCACATGTTGTTCGTTCGAGAAGATGGGCGCGGACAAAGCTCCGACACGGCTCGTGCCCGTTAAAAACTTCTACATGCGTTCGCAGCGTGTAGATCTACGCAGTCTACTGGAATCGGGGGCTAGTTTAGCTTTGCGCGATCATTGGGAACGACAGACGGAGAATAAGTCGACGTGACTAGTGTTGGATTTCGATGGTTTGGCGTGTCGATCAGCGGCTATTGGATTGGACTGGTGAGTAATCTGGGAATCGTGTTCGCGTTTGTATGTGTAGCCTGGAAAGGGGAAGGGACTTTGACGGCGAAGAAGAGGGTAATTATAGTTGGAGCAGCAATGCCTTGACAGCTGTGATTCAGTATGCTACATATCGTAAAATCCATCCATCCATCCATCCATCAAGCTTCCATATGATGCATATGCCGAAAACTCATAAACAAAACAGAACAAACCCCGGAGAATCATGACCAGTATCGTGTCACCTTTTGACCGAAATACAAAGTGAAACGCAACCTGGGTATCTACATACAACGAAATAGCGACCTCCTACGGCCCACAAACACATAAGCGAGAGTGCAGTAACGCCTAACAAAAGCCGAAGCTAAAGCGAAATATACAACAAAGCACACTCTAGAAATCGACAGTCGCCATAGTTCGCGGGTGATGTCGAAGCACTGCAGCAACAAGGTCAGTCCCCTCACGACCGTGATGACGTGCCCTTGAAGACCATGGAGAGCCTGTGCTTCTTGGGCTTACCTGGCGTATCTTTCGCAGTGTCCCATGGGGAGACTTCGTTGATACTCAGGCGCCCACCGAGACCGAGTCGTTCGCGGGGAGAATTGTGCCATTGGGCGGACATGATTGATGGCGCGATTGTCGATGGGGCGATGGAATACGCGTCGTCGTCGTCTGCGTCGTCTTCGCTTTCCTGGGGCGTCTCGTCTGCGTCCGCACCGGCACTTGACGATTCGTACACGGTGGGTAGTATTGAGTTGGAGCGTGAACTTCGGTAGGATGATGTTGGTGTATTGGACTGGGTGGGGGCTTTTGGGGGTGATAGCACTGGTCTGCTGAAATTGGGGACCGGACGCTTTGGCGAAGTTTGAATTGGAGGTGGTGAAGACATGGGCGAATCGGTTTTTGGGGCCTTGGTAGGCGCTTGGTCGTTGAATAGAAAGTCGTGTGATTCAGGAATAATGACTTCGTGGCTTGCATCCAGCGGCTGTACGGCAGATTTGTCGCCCCAAATGCTCTTGTGTGGTCGATCGTTGAGCTTCTTGAATATGCCGTCTGCAGTGTCTCTGACAATAGTGTCCGTAGATTCCACAGATGAGGTCGGCGAGTCTGCTCTCTCCGGTACTTGGTTCAGTTGTGAATCGAAATTTGAGGCGAATGTTGATGGTCGAGATGGGGCTTCAATGATTGCAGGACGGTACGACTCAGGTGGACCTGGCTGTTTCGAGGACGAATCGGCTGGTAGAGGTTCTGGGAAATAATATGACATCTCTGGAAGGATGGCGCTGGACGCTGAGGGCGAACTAGACCAATCCACATCTCGAATGGTCAGGTCTGAGGTGGACTGCGCCGGCGATGCGATCGAGTTGGGGGGATCACGGCTACCATCTGCCAGCTCAGACAGCCTTGAACCGTTCCAAGACAAAGTTGTCAGTCGAGTTTCATTCGAATCTTGCGACGATTGAGAAGTGCCGCTGTGCCTGTTCTTGTTCTTCACACTCGGTTTTCCGCTTGACTTTCCGCTTGACTTTGCGCTTGACTTTCCACTCGACCCAAGTTGCCGATGCCTAATACCCTCCGGTTTTCCATCCCATTTCGAGTTCACTTTTGGCACAGTGGACGGCAGCTTCTTGGACGTATAGCCATTGTCAGATGGTCGTGATGTTGGCGTTGACGTTCCTCTCTCGCCCAATTGCTTCCGCTGAGCCTCGGCGTACTGCTCTAGCGCAAGTTGAGACGGTTCCTTTAGCGACAGGAATCCGAACACTGAACCCTTCTTCTTCTTCTTGATCGATGCCTTGGAGTCATTGGAGGACGACACGCTGGAAGTGGTGGAAGCCAGACTGGGTGATGTCACGCTAGCTGTGTCGGACGAGCGTCGGTTCTCGGAAGGAGCTGTCGATGATGGAGTTGCAGGTGGCGGTTGGACATTCGATAAGGGAGATGCAATGTCAGGATGTGAGTCCGACGACAGCGACAGCGACGTATCGACAGGCAGAGGAACTCTGTACTTGAGTTTGGGAATGCGCGCGGGCGGGGGTCGACTTCTTAGGTCTGCCATGGCCATAGCAGAGAGCCGAAGACTAAGCTAGCAACGGCGAAGATCGTTTCTAGTGAGTAAGAACGGCGACTCGTGGAAATGCTGCTAGCGCGCGATTGGCAGCGAGTCGTGTAGTCTGCAGCGCATTTCGAGTGGGACGAATCGGTAGATCGCTGGGGCGGGCCACGAGGTTGAAGTACGTGGTGTTTGCACAAGGCGGCGTGGCAACCTTGGAAGATGGGGAAGGCGCAAATGATGGCTTGGTGCGACGACAACTCACAATGAAGGACAGTACGGTCGCCCTGTCGAGTCGGTACGCTATCCCATGACATTTGGCCGGGTCGGGCTATCTGGCTAATATGATTGGCGGTGAGCCGCGGGCGTTTGGTGAATGTGAAGGTGTGGCTTGCTGATCCCTGCTCGAGGGCGTGTGCCACATGTCGACTGTTCCTTTCTCGTGAATAGTGACAGTTCGCCGTTCAGCTCGCTCGCTTCAGCTTGACATGGAGATGCAACTTGACGCGTCTCCTCACTATCGGCTGCGGCCGAGGGATCCATTGTTTGATGCCGGTTATGGGCGAGCAGATGGCACCATTGTACATTGAAGCTATTCGCGAGCACGGTTCGCAAAGTAACTTTCTGCTCTTGCTAGGTTCTTCACGATCGGTGTCATCTTCACTGGCAGGGTTGGACCATGGTTTGGAGATTATATCGCTCAGGCAAACTACACGATGGTCTGTTTCAACGGCGGCCCCTCGTCTGCTTGCTTGTCATGTTGTGATGGCCGGCGTGTATTGTTGACCAGAGACATTTCACCAAGTCTAGGCCGGACACGAAGTGAGGTCGAGTTTGTGTAACGGCTCCCTTGGCTCTCTACCCAGGCGTGCCCTATGGTGCTAGACCGCCGGCTCGCGGTCCCTGGCCCTGGTAACGAGGATCCGATGGTCGGGCCAAGCCACAGGCACAGGAGCAGTGCTTTTGCCGTCTTCAAGGGAGCAAACGTGCATTCCAAGATCCCAACGCATTGGCGAGGCGCAGGCGCATGGCCAGCACGCGACGATAACCGCACCCACACCGTGCCTTCCCTCGCATCGCATCGCATCGCATTTCAGATCTGGCATGGACGCGCGAGGAGCCGCCGCCTGATCGCCGCCACCACGCGGGCGACCTGTTCCTCTTCCACTCTGCATCCGTGCATGCCGGGTACCGGTAAATCACCACATTTCCGGCGGCGACCTGTAGACGCTGCTCTTCCCGCCGCTGCCATGCCCGCGCTGCTGGTCGACACAGATGCGCGGCCTGCCTCGTCCAGCGACGCCTCGTCGTCGTCGGACCGCTCGCGGAAGCGCTCCGAGTCTGCGTCGCCAAACCGCCCGCCCGTGTCACCCATCACACCCAAAGCCTCAGTCGCCCAGCTTGCGCCTGTCGAGCGCACAGAGGCGCAGCCCCGCCCCGCGCCCGCGCCCGTCGCGACTTTTAGACAGCAGCCGCCCTCGGTCGCCATATCTGAGAGCGAGAACCCAGATGCCATCGCCCTGCGCTCCGCCATATCGCTGCTGCAGTTGCAGCGCGAGAAGAGCAAACAGGACCTGAAGGCGCTGGCCGAGCTGAAGTCTGTCGCCGTGTCCGATCCTCTCGGCTTCGCGCGGTCTATACAGCAAAACCGGGCGCAAGCAGCGCAGTCCTACAATGACGTACTCACTCCGACGCTGGCAAACCTCACCAGGGAGGATTCGGAAGGAGCAGGTGGGGTGGAAGAGGGGCACAACGGCGCAGAGATGCGTAAAGACTCAGCGACCACGAGTGCATCGGCAGCTGCACCAAAGTTTCCCACAATACCACAGCCGCAGAATATCGTGCGATGCCCTCCGGTGAACTGGGCCAAGTACCACGTGGTTGGCGAGCCACTGGACAAGATGCACGAGGAGCAGAAGAAGTGGCCAGGGCACTCTGAGCCGCCACGCAACCAGTCTGGCCGACGAGCACCAGCACACGCGGTCGCATCGCCATATTCGCCCCTCACAGACGGCATCGGCAAGTCGTCGACCTCCTCGTCCCAGACACCACAGCCGCCGAAGTATTCCAAGAAGTCGCCTTCGTAGAACAGGAGGAGGACGAAGTGAATCTCGGTCACACATACCAACATCATTACACTCAAAAGCATAAGAGCAAACAGCTCGGCCTCACGAACACCATGCCATCACGGTTCTTCACGATAGACGACGCCTCATGAATAGACGAAGGAGGGTGAGGTGCTAGACCTGCCTCTATACAATTAGATGAAATACCAGAATCACATTCAGAATATGCTTCTTTGACATGGCCTGGAGTACTACACATCTTCCATGACATGCCCTTTAAATCATCCCACAACTTACGATCAATGCCAATCACTCCATCCGAACCCGATATCAGGACGCACCTACGTCACCTACCAACCGACTATATCAAAACCACAGCCCACCCACCGGGAGTCTGACCAGCCGGTGGGCTGCAGAAATGGCCAAGCGTCGACGCGTTCCTGCATCAATCAGTGAGATGTGTTTGTTTCATGGTCTACGTCTGACGGCCATGGAGAATCATTTGGAATTCTTGGAGCTGAAAATGCAGGAAGAATGTATAGATGCTAAGAATTCCGAAATGTGCCTGCATAGTGGGAAATAAGCCTTGCGGTCAAAAGTGGAAGAACAGAGTGACAGCGGCTGGGCATGAAGTGAAAGGTTGGTATGCTAAGAATACTTGGAAAAGGTTTCTACGTTTCAACTTAGATGATACTGCTTGATGGTGGCTACGTGGATTGGAAGATTGGCGCAAGAGAACGAACGCCTTGTTCCTTAGAATAAGGATGGGATGGATTCTTGCATATGTCTACCAAACTCAGTGTAGACGTAAGTAAGCGCGAGTGGTATACTTCACAGGCGCCAGGAGCACTACAAACCAACATTCAAGGGATACTTTATCAAAGACGGGGCGGAATAGATCAAACACGCGTTCATCAAAACTCTTCGGCAGCTGGAAATCACAAGACATGCTACAAAAATAGACCCCGTTGTCGGTGTATCTGCATCTGATAGATGACATAGACGCAACGGGCCGCGCCAGTATCCACGTTAGCCGCGCGAACGTGACTTCATACATACACTCTCCAGAATATTCCAGCTAGGCAGACCTGAATTAGAAACAAACAACTTGAACATGACGAGGTAAGTAAGAAGAGGTGTGATATACCCGGGTAGCTATTACATCTCGGTTCTGCAGTATGGAGAGATCGCCGAGCGGCGTGGTAATACAATGGTACTGTGGTACGAATCATAAAGCTTGAAGCTATCACGAGAAGATGGGGAGATACGAGGCGGGCGGCTAGGCGGGTCAGATCGAGTATCGGGGAACGGCAGGAAGAACGGGGCAGCTTAGGAAGAGGACGGAGCAATTGTGTATGCATACTCGAGTATCTCGTAACATGTAAAAGGCGTGTCATGCGTGCCGCACTGCAGCCTAGACGCGCATCGAGGATAGTCGCATGTAAGCAGGTCTAAACATAGATATTTATAGAAGCACTACTCCGACTTCATCATCAAGTCGTCGTTTGACAGAAGCTGTCTGGATACTTTGTGAGGGCCTGCAGGAACCAGGGCGTCGTCCAGAATGTAGTGTTGAAATGCAAGGCGCGTGGAATATCATGACAACACGAGCTAAGCTGAAAGGTGTCGCTGTCATTCACGATCGAGTCCCAGAAGTCCTGCATATGCTGGCAGACGATTGTACAGGGTCATTCCATCGAGCAATCGAGTACTGCTTTCCCCGTGTGTAGTGCAAACAAGGCTCAGCGATCCGTGACAGCGTACGAAACCGCGACGCTGGAATTCAAAGGTTGCTCTGCCATTGCACTCCCGCACCCGTTTCGCCTAACGGGACATCGACAAGGCTAGGTAGGTGGTAGCCTCCACACGATTGCAACCTCAAACACATCGTTCCAGAGAAGTGAAGTCCCCTGAGTGTGTCCCTTGATGGTGCTGCTGCTGCAACCGCCGTCATGGTCTTCGACGGTGCCGCATTTCGCAAATATAGTCGCTTTTGCACCTGGGCCGGTCAGAATCTGCTATTTGGGGGCGTTCTCTGGCCCTGCAGATACCGGAGAAGCGAAGAAACATTCGTTCCAACCGGGAAAATAGCAAGACGGTTCGTTTCAATGTCGATTGACGTGTGGATGCTGTATGAAGCCATGGGGGTGCGATGCCGTGACCCCTGCATCTTCACAGAAGATATGCCGTAAATAGAACCAAGCTAAGAACCAGACAGCTGGTGCTAGACTTGAAGAAGACGATTAACGGAACCGACTGATTGCACGACCAATGACAAGCTGCGATGTCGCCTATTGACCGCAAAATTCGCAGAGGCAGTTCTTGACGAGACTGGCGTGCGGACGGTGTGGCCTGGGCGTTGCAGGTGGCATCTATTATTAGAGAAGCAGGAGCGAGCCACCTCCACCGATCTCTTGCATCAACGCTCAGAGCCTCAAGAGCAGGCAACGTGCTACTGGGCCATATAGGTCGTCCGTTAGTCGCGAGCATCGTCCACATCCACACCGCGTGCCGCGCCTTGCCGTTTGGTGTTTTGGAACCACCAGCGTTCAACGAACGTAGTCGCCGTCGCTGTCCTCATCGCGCACGCTAGCACCGTCTTCTCTTGTTCTTCGAAGACCCTCGGTCACCAGCCACACTGACCCTCTTCGTATTGTCGCCTGTCGTCGCCGACGACTAATGCGCTGAGATGGGTCGCCGCAAGATCGAGATCAAGGCGATAAAGGACGATCGCAACCGCTCAGTGTACGTCGTCTATCTAGCATGCGCATGTCGCGGTCCAACACTGACCCTGGGAAGCACTTTCCTGAAGCGCAAAGGCGGCCTGTTCAAGAAGGCGCATGAACTCTCTGTGCTGTGCTCCGTCGATGTCGCCGTCATCATCTTCGGGCACAACAAGAAGCTGTACGAGTTTTCATCGGGCGACATCAACGACACCATCGGCCGTTACCAATATGTATGCCACCCCACCTCCCTGGAGAGAGACGTCCGCTAAACGGCACGACTGACAGGTCACGCAGTATGGCGGCGCACATGAACACAAGGGGCCCGAGGACTTTATGGGCAAGAAAGACGCCGACGATGAAGACGACGAAGAGGAGGAGGGCGCCATGCCGCGCGACTCGCACACGCCGCCAGAGCACGCCATGATGCCACACCACCTCCAGCACGCAGGCTTCCAGCACATCCGACATGCGACGCCATCGGCCTCGCCGCCCATGCCCAACGGCGGCATTCCCTTCCACCAGCGAGGACCCTCCCCGCAGCCTCCACACCTCTCGCGGCCGAACTCGAGAGCGCATATTCGACGTCCCAGCTCAAATCTCGCTCCCCCTCAGCCGTACCCGTCTCAGGCTCCAGCGCCACAAAATAACTATGCTTACATGCCGAACCCGCCGTTCTACAACCCTCAGGCTGCCCAACAGATGGCGCCGAGACCGTCGCCGGGTCCTCCTTCAGTACCGCAGTTCCAGTACACGCACCCGCCGCCCGCGCATCCGCAAGTTCAGTTCATGCAACAAGAGCAGCGAAGGCAGTCGATGCCATCGTCGATTCAACAGCAGCAACAAGCTCAGGTCCAGCAACAGCAGCAAGCCCAACAGCAAGCTCAGCAGCAACAGCAGCAGCAGGCACAACACCAAGCTCAGCAGCAAGCTCAGCAACAAGCGCAACAACAGCAGAACCAGCAGAACCAGCAGCTACAACCTCCTCAGCAACAGTCCGTGCCTCAGCCGCAGCAGCAAGACCGGCCTCCACAGCCCACCATCAACGTACCGTCTCCACCACAAAACAACCAATTCCAGAGCCCACCTCTGCCACAACCAAGACCTCTCCATGCCTCCGCCAAACACAGCATCTTCACACCCATCGACGACAGCCAGTCGATGCTTGCTGCGCATTGGGGCAACAGCAGCATAAGTGCGTTACGCAGCGAGCAGTTCATCAAACAGGAGAACCGGTCGCAGTCCATTGATGTTGCAGCCATGTCCCGGCAGGTCAACGGTTTCTCTCCACCTCAGCCGCAGCCGCCGCCAATGCCAGCTCAACAGCCGCCCCAGCGAACGCAGTCCACTTCGTCGATGCCTGCCATTCAGCCAATCTCGCGGACCAACAGCCTGCAGATCGATCCAAAGAAGCCAAGACTTCGAGTGCAGATTCCCAGCGAACACTCAGATGCTGGAAGCGCTACTGCCGACTCCTCTCCAAAAGACTCAGGAACCACAGGCGCCACTCCCGGACGAACTGGCACTGATGCATCTCATTCATCAGGCGTCGTCCTGCCCCCTCCTTCGCCGAGCGCGAACTCACTACTCAGTGCAGGCGCCACTGGACCACCCAATCCCTTTGCTCGACCACCACCACCGTCGAATAGCAACTCGTATGGCAGCCGCAACGACATGGAGACGCCCATTTCAGCATTGCCTAGTAGATTTGTTGAGAATGGCCTTCTTCCCTCACCCTCGAGCTTTTACCCTGAGTGGGGTTTTGGGCGTGGCGACTCCAACATGTTACCGAGTCCGCTGACCTTTCAGACGCCGGTGGTTCCGAACGGGCCTAGCTTTCGCGACGACTCGGTTGATCGGAAGCGCAAGACGTCTGATGACGGCTCCGACTCTGGTCAGAAGAGAGTCAAGGCGTGAGTGTAGTGTTGTTAGTGAAGTTTGAGTTCTTTACGACACCTGGCGGCTGGACCAGTCCAACCAAAAGCTTTGTTTGTTGTTGTATTACTATTCATTCTTTCCACCGAGGCAAGCGATATAGGTTGCATTTTGGACATCTTTCGTGTGTCGTATATCTTTGGGTTTTGGGCGTTTGGATACCCACTTACTTTCGTTCAGTTTGAGGCCGGCTCTGGGAGTTGTATGGATGGCAGAAACACACGATGGGCACGACATGGACAGCGAGAAGATGTATGCTTTGCTGTAGATACCTTGTAATGACCACTTGGACACAGTCCGCGAAACACATGCCCTTTTTAGTGCTTGATGTGACCGAGTGCCGAATTGCGCTTCTGACTAGGTACAAACACTTGACCGGCGTCATCGGCCAAGCGCCCCGCTTCACAGCTCCAGGGTCGGGTCAGCCGCACGCAGGCTGTGAGTTGGGCTCCTGGAACCTAGACCTCGTGTGGACACACGTACAGCTAAAGGGTACTTACACAACAGCCAGCTGCTTCGCCTACCGTGGCACATTCGAGCAATCCATCCAAGTGCACCGCCCGTCACACGTCTACATATACTCAGCCTTGGACCTCGACATTTCCCTACCACCCACATCCTCGACCCCACCAAATGGCCTATAACAAGGGCTTCAATCCCGACCGGCTGCCTGCGCACGCCGAGCCAGAGCAGGTACATTCGCACACTCTCTATACCAACAACCACGAGACTAACCTCCACCTCCACCTCCACCAGGCCGCGCAAATGATGTCCCAAGGCCAGCGCCCACCACGCACCACCTCAACCCGCCCAGATTACAACAAGCCCGCGCCCACCATCCCCAACCAGCGCAGCGACCTACCCAGCCAAAGACCACAACAACAGACCTACCGCCCGTCAACGTACGACTCCCGGCCCCCGCCCGGCGCATACCAGCAGCAAGACGCGCGATATGACTCACGCTACGACTCACGACATGGCGTTGGGTCGCCGCCGCCTGCGAATTACGGTCAGGGCCCGCCGCCTCAGGGATATCATGGCAGGCCGCCGATTGCGGCGATTGCGAGGCCGCCAGCTACGCCTGCGCCGCCGAGGGATGGGAATGATCGGGAGGCGTTGTGGAGGTTGTTTGGGGCTGTGGATAAGGATAGTGAGTGAAAGTGTTCTGTTGGGGGGGTGAGGCGAGGCGAGGCTGATTGTGTGTGATTGCAGATAATGGCAGTTTGACGGAAGCGGAGTTGAGGACTGCGCTTGTTAATGGGGATTGGTCGCCGTTTGATGCGCATACTGTTAGGATGATGATTCGGTATGTTTTTGGTTTCTCTTCGCTTTGTTAGGGTTGAAGACTAATGGTGGATAGGATGTTCGATACAGATCGTTCGGGCTCCGTCAACTTTGACGAATTCTGGTAAACTTTCCCCCCTTCCCACTCCACATTTCAACTCACACGATACACAGCGGCCTATGGGGTTTCCTCTCCGCCTGGCGCGGCCTCTTCGACCGCTTCGACGCCGACCACTCCGGCTCCATATCGCACGCCGAATTCAACGAAGCGCTCGTCGCATTCGGCTACCGCCTCTCGCAAGGCTTCGTCACACTACTTTACCAAACCTACGACCGCAGCGGGCGCAACGCCCTGAGTTTCGATCTCTTTGTGCAAGCGTGCATCAGCCTGAAGCGCATGACGGACGTGTTTAAAAAGTACGATGAGGATCGCGACGGGTATATTACGTTGAGCTTGTAAGTGGAATGGGGGTGGTTTGGGTTGGATTGTGTGAATGCTAATGTGTTTGGGATTAGTGAGGAGTTTCTGACAGGTGCGCAAGCTTTGTTCTTGTTTAATTCCATCTCGGCCGATACTGATATCGGGCTGTACTAGAAATCATCCGTCAGAGATGAGACAATCAGCTCGCTCGGAAAGGAACGCGGAAGGAAGGAACAGATTTAGTCTGGGAGTCTGAATCTTGGGGTTCACTGCCTACTGGAGATATTTGCCTAGGCCATGGGTTTGGCGGACACACAGTTCTGAAATGATACGCTGTGGGGTCCGCTTATAGGCGAGATGTGTGTTTGATCTCGGATTGCGAGTGCGATGTGTGAGGGGAAGTATAGATCCGCGACCTCCTGTTGGATGCCATGTGCAGCGCATTACGTCTGTGTTGGGAGGTTATTTAGATACCCGATTGAAATGCCTTGAATGATAAATCTCGAGACGATATCTCATTTTAAGTCACAATTCCTCACTCAGATATGTCTTCAGCTCAGCATTATGCGCGTCGTGATTAAGAACAACATTCGTTTATTAACGTCCCTCCCTGCTAGTCGAAAAACCCCCCTCGCCGAAAAAAATCTAACTTTATACGCATTCCTTAACTACTACTCTATTAGTGTAGAGGATGTACAGCGTGCTTTATTCTGTTCTCTATGTATTTCTCCTCTAAATCCTATACTGAAGTAAGAAAAATACAACAGTTTTGGTAGTTAAGTTATGCATCTTACAATTTACCAAAGTCGTCAAAACAACTTGGAACGCTGGGGGTATATAACTCGATCAAGGAAAGACATAAACTATCGTCGTAGCGTAGCAACACCAGATGATACCGTTCCTGGACACCATCCTCCACTCTGCACCTAACCATGCTTCGCGTAACTCGGCGTCTTCTTGTGCCTCCGCCCAATACAAAACTCCACAACCCACATCAGTACAACAACCAACATGAGTCCCGTCGCCGCCCACGTCAAGCCCAGAAATTTGGCACCCCACTTCGCCTCGACACCAATATCGTTGCCATGCTGATTAATCACATCCGTACCCTTGATCATAACCGCCGTGACAAGCGCGCTCGCCAGCCCAATCGCGATAAACGCCAGCGTCGCGATCAAGAAATTGACGCAAGCAGACAGACGCCCAGAGCTCAGCACAGCGAATACAGCAGCCACGAGCGCGACGAAGATGAGACATATGGCAATGACATACAGCACAAACATAGCCGCCATGAGCGCATTCAGCGCGTCGATACCGTTCTGGATGTCTTCCGGCCACTTGAGGTCTTCGAGCGTAACGTCCAGGCCGCTCTCATTCAACCTCTGCTCGATAATGCGCGTGGGATCGAAGCGATAGATAGCCTGGTTCGCACTACAATTCGCAACGTTCTTTGAAATATCGCTGTCCTTGAGCGTCGCGTTGGCGACTTCGCCGGGCGTGTACTGGCCCTCGCAGTAGTTGAGCATGTGCGCGGAATACCAGTCTTCGATGCCGAGGCGCGCGGTGACTTCGCCGATCTTGTCGTTGATTGTGTCGGAGACTTCGTTGGGGATTAGGTTGAGGAGGTTAGTGATGGGGTTGGAGGTGTCGGTTGGGCGGTCGTCGGTGAGGAGGGTCTCGCCGAGGAGGGAGGTGTTGAGCGTGATGAGGTGGTAGTCTTCCATGAAGCCCTTTTTGTGGCCTGCGAAGAGGCATAGGAAGGAGAGGATTAGGGCTGCGGTGCAGCATAGTGCTGGGATGAGTGCGGTGGGCCGCATGGTGATGGTGATGGTAATAATGGATTGTCAACTTGGAGAGGAAAGTTGCAGGTATTAAGAGGGAGCAGAAGAGAAGTAGCGAAGCGTGGATTTAGTGATTGATGTAACAAGCGCGACTGACAGACAAAGGACAGTCACAGTTATACAGCACAACGCAAGGAGTCGAAAACCTTGGAATGCGGAATCCGTGCTTTACACGAGGCCCTTCACGTCACCACGCCCAGGGTCCACCCAAAAGGGGCACTGAAGCCGCAAAACCTGCGCTGCTGCACAGCCTCGCGAATTCGTGAATCGTAGCAAGAGTTGGGCATTGTTGACGTGTGCTGGCTTGTGAGTCGTGACGGATGCGTAATGACGTAGTAGCGCCGACACTTGCGCAGGGTTGCCGCAATCGAGTGGATGTCGGGAAATCTTGTTGCAGGAATAGAAACCGGCTAGTTCCAACGGCCTGTCATGCGCCACGACCTCAACGTACAGGCGGTGATGGATCGGCGAGATAGTGCTTCTTTGGAAGAGTCTGGTCGCATCAAATTGAGGACAGCACCTTGCTTTGCAGCGAACAGAGCTCCACGATCGTGCTCACACTGCCCACCTCCTGACGACTCAACTGTAGTTGGTTCTCCACCAAGTCTTTGGTCGCTGCGTCAGCTTCAGCAGCGGTTTTGCCCCACGCCGTAACGTCCTTTGAGCCTGTAGGAAGAAGGTGGCTTTCGCCAGATAAGCGAAGCAGTGTCTCCTCGATTTCTTGATCCGCGGATGTGATCTGTGTCTGGAGATACACCGACTGCTGAAGCAGTGAGCGCTCGATGTTCGCCGCTTGGGCGAGATGCGGGAGATGCGAGAGTAACTTGGTGACTTTGAGCTGCGCCTGCACGTTTTGAGCTTCTTGGATGTCTTTAGTCTTGTTGTCGTCGTCGCCATATCCATTAGCTCGTGCTGTTGGCGGCTGTTGAAGACTGCTGTATCCATCAATGAGGCCAGCTCGAGACTGCGTGTACTGATTGTATGCAGCTCGTACCCTATCCTCAGCTGAAGCCACATCAACAGGAGAAGGCTCCTTTGCCGGTCGCTTCATTGGCGAAGCGTCCTCAAGGAATACTGAATCCTCTTCCATCTTAGCCAGTTCAGTCTGCACCCAGGCTACAATCTCGTCCCTTGCGCGTTCTAGTGCACGAACTTGTTGCTGCAAGCTGCTTGTCTCATTGAACATACTCTGCGCCTTTTCCCTTGCAGCAGTCGCTCGCTTCATGCTTGTGCGAGCATCTAGGACCTCCTGCTTCAACTTGAACAGCGCGGTATCATCGTCTTGGGGCTTAGAAAGCTGCTCGAGTCTTTCTGCTGGCAGATCTGGCTGCTCACCCAAAGTGTTTGTGATGAGCATTTTTGGATCCTGGGGCGCACTCGATGGTCTGGCGGTGAGCAGCTTGTCTAGAGCATCCTGTATGACTTGAAGCTCGGCAAGACGCTTACGCTGCCGTAGAAGAGTAACGTAGCTCTCTGTCACACCGCTGCCTTGCTCTGGCTGTGCTGGTACTGGATGCTCGTCGACATGCTTCTGTTGCAAAGCCTCAAGCGAGGTCTGAAGCTCGCGATGCCTGGCTTGTGCTTGGTTTCGTGCTCGTACAACTTGCAAGTACTCTAGACGAGATCCTTTCAGCCCTGGGGGGTTCGTAGAAGCTGCGGAGATATTTTGTGGACATTCATGGTTGAGGTGTTGGGTTTTGACAGCTGTGTTGACGGGTCGCAGGCTGGTGGTGAGATAGTTGGAGATGGTCCTCCGAATCCGCAATGTTTCTTCGCGGGTGTTGATGTATGAAGAGAGAGCCCGGTCGATATCGGATATCGGACAAGCAGTTGGCGCAGGCATTCCTCAAGGAAAATGCTTCCGTGGGGTAATGACACGTAACTCGATATGGCACGAAAATCAAGAGCTGCTTTGAGGTATGATTGCAGTGTTATTTTCGTGACAGGGGGGAGCTGTGATGACGAATCACGATTCGTGTCGTAGCAGCTTTAGGTATTGAGTGTGGCAGAGGGCTGAGCAGGTTCGCTAAACTAGCGTCAATCACGCTATCACGTGAGGTGTGCTTTTATCATTGCAGCCTCGGCATCATGTACACGATGAGCGGTATGAGCTTTCTTGTAATAGTCACGTTCAGGCAGATACTCCATATCAAATGAAGTGTCTGAGAATATCGAGAGTATTCTATCGCAGGCGTGCACCTGATTGCTAGTGTTTTTGTACTCACCTCGATGCTTCGAACAGCTGCAATTGATATCGTAACGTGGCTTGTCTAAAAGTCGCACTTCGCATGAGTAAAAGGCGCAGTAGTTCCACACTGCAGTGAGGAAGGAAATTGCAAGGTCGAAGCTGGCGGGGACGACTGTTGTCACTGTTTCACGCTTCGAACATTCGGAACCAGAAGCAAGCCTGATCACACGTACCTCATTTGAAAGGATGTACAGTGGAACCTATGGATGCCAGTCAACTTTCAGTCCGACTCTTACGACTATCCACACGGAGTATCGTCTGTGAGCATAGCGACTTGCTTGAGTGTGGCTCGTTGAGATCGCTAGTCACCACTGTGTATCTCGACCTTGGATCTTTTTCAGCTGAGCTCAACTATCACGAGCAAGAGCATGATTGCTTTTCCGTGGCTGGAGAGTAACAGTGCATGACCGTTAGCAGATGACACCTGCTTTTGTAGTGAGTGTAATGTAATCTCTCCGAAATGGTGGCTCAGTAAATTTGTGAATCCGGCAAGGCAGTTAAGCGACAGGGAGTGAATTCCGGTCGAGTTGGGCGGGAAATGCTCCGTGTTATTCCAGGGGATTGCAGATCATCAGAAGCAAGCACCATCGCGTTGCTAATCTTCCGCAGCCCGAGCTGTGTGTGTGTTGAACGCGTCGACTTCTGAAATTTGTGTAGATAACGTCAGGATCAGAGCAGTGACTCGGCAGGCAACACGCTACCATTGATCGCGGTGAGTGACGTGACGAGGGACAACGCATCGCCTGGTCGGGCCAATTGAGTAGATGGATAAGGGCAGACCCTGGTATGAGGCTGTCAATATGCCGAACTGCTGTGCTGGCGACAAGGTAACGATACGAAAAGTGGCGGCATGCGCATGAAATAGGAGCCTGTGCGTTGCGCGTGGTGGCTCTTCCTTGGGATTTAAGGTTGTCTTGGCACCAAGGACCATGGATCATTGGGCGTGCTCGGGATATGTTATTTCGCTGCTTCTCCTTTTCATCTAGCAGCTATCGCCGTTTTCTGACTGTGCAGAAGAGTCCCGCTGCCGCTGCCTGACGAGCTCACTTGCACCACTTTCACGCAGCATCACGGCGGCCAACTGTGGCTCTAGCTCTAGCTTCGACCCTGCATCCGCCGTCACTCCCGTCAACCAACTTATCGATACTACACCACAAATCGCCGTAACCCCCGTCTCCTCGTATCTGCCGCCGGTCAACGCACGCTGCCGGGCACGTCCTGAGCTCCCCCACGCGCGCAGAGGATGCCCTTCTTCAAGAATGTCTTCAAGTCCAAAGACGGCTCGCGGTCTGCCTCCAAGAGTGGGAAACACGGCGACCATGCCGAGCCCGTCGCACAGCCAAAGCCACGGTGGGAGGAGTCGTGGTCGCGCAAGGAAGTCGCGCCCGAGGAGATACAGGAGCTGATCCATGTCTGCACACAAGAAATGAAGTCAAGAGGCGCGTATACGAGCCATTGGGCGCATTGGAGGGTCATTGCTAACGCGCCGCAGCCCTCGACATGCCCTTCGTCCTGCTCCCTTTTCGCCCCGCCGCCGACACCAGCGCCTCGCGAAACTTCGTGCGCAATTTCTTCAAGTCTGCCTACGAGGGGACGCGACAGTACAAAGGCGAAGGCCTAGCCACAGAGCTGCGCCTCACGGAGCCCTTGGTAGGACCGCCGTACTTTTGACACTCGTGTGGTAGTACTGACGTGGGACAGACACTCTGCAGTATCATAAAATGGTGCTGGAGCAGATTACCGGGCGGTGTCGTGACTTGGGACGTCTACGAGCTCTTCCGCATTGGCGAGTCTGGTCAGTAGTCTATGCGCTCAATGTCTTCCAACAACACCATCACTAACTATGACGTAGACTCCAACTTCGCCAGACATGCTTTCGACACATTCATACCCATCAGCGTCGACTCCGAAGCCCGGAAGCGCATCATCTTTGACTTCTTCGACCTCCTCTCTGCCGTTGCGGCAAGAGGCAAGTCCAATGGTATGGGAGGCCGAAAGCTGTCGCGCATGGCAGGATGGTGGGCTTTTCAGTTCGTCGAAGACGGCAAAGGTTTTGAAGGCGGGTACCGCACATGGGAAAGGCAAGTTGCGTGCGCGTCATTACCTTGAGCGCATACTGACTATCTCCTAGAGCAGCCGATGCTGCGAGCCATCTCTTCTTTGCGTATCTTCGTTCACTGGCTCCAGAGCCCAACACGGTCGGCGGCATTTCCAACCTACCTCGCTCCCTGCAGTCGCTGCTGTCCCAGACCGAGTACCCACCGCAGACGCCTACACTTATGCAGACGCGAACCACGAAAGTCGTTATGATAGTGGACTCCGTATCGCCGACTCCGTTTGCCCTTTTGCGTCGTGCCAAGAACTTCGAGTACCGCGATGACGACGCAGCATTGCAGCAGTTTTCAGCATACGAGGACACTGTAAAAGCGCTGACCGATGAATGTCGCAGAGTTCTCGAGAGCATCTCCTCTGCCAACCAGTCTGCCGCCGCAGCAGAAGCCTCAAAGCCCGACCCCTCCTGGTCACGTTTCGAGGACATTGGGTTCTCTGGCCTAATTGACAGCTCTGCTCGGAGTGTCAACGGAACAGCTAGCACAGGTGGCATGAGAGAGTTCTCTAGCATGCGATCTGGACCTCATTCCAAGAACACAGATTTTGGTCGACCGACGACTCCATCCTGGGCCGACTTCTTGTCTTCCGGCTTTGCAGACGAGAACAACCCAACTTCGCCAAATACCTTGCTGCTACCCTCACAAAAGCTTCCCCCTCTCGGTGAATCGGGCCGCGTACATAGTTCTCAAAGTCATATGCGGAACGGCATGCAAGCAGAAGAGGATCTCGAGCCAGGTGAGCTAGCGAGCATAACGAAATTCGATCTTGACGAGACATTCTGGTGGGTCTGGATGATTAGTTTGGCTAGCGAGGAGACGACAGACCGCAAGGCGGCATTTGGGCGATGCACACTGGTAGAAACGCGAATCCCTGGTGGCAAGTGGCTCGTAATGGAGGAACAAGTCAAAGGCGCCTCATCTGGTCCAGAAGAGGGCGCGTACATCGCTGAGAAGAAGTCGAAATTCAGCTTCACAAGACGGGGTCGTCTGGGTCGACGGAAATCTACTGGAAAGAAGCCGACACCTGAGCCCTACGGTCGCACGTCGAACACGCCTATGAGCAAGACGAGCATCGGCCCAGATCAACATGCTAAAGTTCAGGCTGCGGCAGCGAGATTGGCACAGAACGAAAGGGACCGAAAGGAGACCGAAGAGTTTGCACAACGTAGAGGGAGGCAGGAAGACACCACATCAGTCAAGACGAACAGTGTGTTGACACTGCAGCCACACCTTCTCAGCGAAGCAGGCCCAGCCATGAAATGGGACAAGAAGTTTGGAGAAGGTGCAAATGACCGAGACGCGTTGCGTGCGCAATACCTCGGAGACGTTGCCGCTGGAAAGGGCTCCAAGGATAATCTCCTGAAGACTGCGAACGGCCGTCTGTCACCTCTACCACCCTCCATGTCCAACCGGGATCTTCCTGCACTTCCGCAATCCGAGTTGGCCACACCAAAAGCTACACGAGCTGATTCACGATCTCCGGCTCGTGTTGGCGAGTCTAGCTCCACACCGCCAGCCAAAGATTCTGTGACGCCTGTGCCGTGGCCGAACGACTCGCCGACCGCTACACCTGCGCCAGAAGATAAGCCTTTCCCTCCTGTTGACGTCGTCGAACACGCAGCTTTGAAGAAGGAATTGCCTGGCAGAAAGCCAGTGATGGCTTCCCAGTCGCCTGTTTCACAAATTCCGGTGGCAACACAGTCCAAGGTCCGTGCCAGCGAAGATAATACCCAAGCACCCGGAAAGGGATCATCTCCAAATAAATTGAAGAAGAAGGATGGCGGGTTCAGGAAACTATTCGGACGTAAGAAGACCGAACCACTCGCAGCCACCAAGCCCGCGGAATCTCGTGTGTCCGAAGACTACCCGACGCAGACGCAGACATACGAGCCCGACCGAAGTGTTTCCCGTTTCGAAGACCATGAGCCCCCGGTCCGTGAGCCTTCGCTAGCTTACAGTGATGAGAAATTCGAGCCTGAACGGCTTCCGTCTCCTGTGTATGAACAGAGCTTGACTGCGTCCTCTACCATTCTGGAAGACTCTCGCCGTCCGAGCCCTCCACTTGCGCCTGGCAGCAACGCGCACGAGCAACAACAGGCCCAGCAAGCCTTCTCGCGCTTCGATCAAGGCCCCATGGAGGACATGCCAGCGTTCGCTCCAGATGACGACAGTGATGAGGACGATGCTGCTGCCGCACCAAGTGTTCCTCGCCGCCAAGTACCACAATATGATCAATCACCAAGCCCCATTGCGCCAACACCTTATGCCACGCATCAGCGTGATGACATCTCCGAGGAGTCAATCACGCTCAAGACTGACTCAGTCCCGAACACCGACAGGTGGGCTCAGATCAGGAAGAATGCCGCCGAGCGAGCGGCGCGACTTAGCGAGGAGCAAACCCGACGTAGCCGCAGTCAAAGTCAAAGTCAGCGTACAGACGAGGGCGAGACGAGCGGCGAAGAAACGATCGAGAGTCGAGTGGCTCGTATCAAGGCTAGAGTCGCTGAATTGACTGGCAACCAAGACGGCCAGCCTTCCACGTACGGTTCTGCTCCAATCAGATAGCGGCTTCTGGCTTACTCTCATGTACGTTCGACCATGTTCTACGATCGAGACATGGAGCTAACGATGTGTTAGCATTATTCCCTACCTTCCGCACGGCCTGTTGTTTTGAAGTGTACCGAGATCTTTGATACCCCTTTTTGCACTTGTCCCTGACATGTAATGCCCATTCAGCGTTCATTTGTTCGTTCCGCCTAGCTGTTTCGACTTTTCTTCCACGTTTGCAGTACATGAAGAAGATGTACATGGGATCGATGTACACACCAATATGTGATAACGATTTGTCAGGCATACTACTTATACATAGCATAGCAGTGATGACAGTCGTCAATGCTAGGAGTAATAGAGACTGTTCAACATATGTGTGTAATTAGAACTTTGTGCAGAGAGCTCGACTCCAGACGTACTGACCATTGGGCTGTGTATCTAGCATAATGAGCCGGGACGTAACAGAGTTCCACCTTCATACTCGACTTGTGAACACTGGGTTGGCAACATCTACAATGAAGTCTCGAATGGACTGTCCCTTTAGCGAATCTCCAATTACATTCGCTTTTAGGATCTCGCGCTACATTCAAGTCGATACAGACCTGATGGACGTGGATGATCTTGTCTGTCATCGAGCTCACACATTTCTTCAAAGTCCATAATACTGATTATCATTGGCGAAGAACTATGGGACTACGATTCAGTATCAAAATCCAAGGACGCCAACGCCTCGAACTCTCTCAATCAGCAATCTGGATCTGAATCAAAGCAGCCAGCCAACCAACAAGCAAAAGAAAAGTCGTTACATCATACCCATCATGCAACCAGACACCCACATCTCCCCACAATCAACAAACAATCCCCACCATCCCCTCCACACCCAACCCCCTCGCCTGCTCCAAACTCTCCACCCTGACAAACTTCTTCGGATGCACCCTCTTCTCCACCATATCCACCGCCGCACCCACAAATACCACCGAGTCCCCCTTCAGCGCCTCATAAAACATCATAATGCCCGCGGCCTTGCGACTCTCCGCAACCAACAACTTGCACCCCGCCGGCCTGTGCCGATTCTGCGTAACGATCAGGTACTTGACCCCCACCGCATCCTCCGGCACGACTTCCGCATCCAGCGAGCGCGACAAATACACAGACGGAATATCCACCGTCAGCGGATGAATAAAGTCATCATTATACGCAGTGCGCGCAGTCGGATAAACCAGCGTCTCGCCCTTCCCCCCGAAATCAACATCCCTCCCCCCACGCGGCCTTGTATCTTCCTCTAAAAACACTTCCTCGACATTCAGCGAGAACAGCCACGCCCACTTCTTAACGTGCGCGTCCGTAAACGGGAACGTCGTGAGGTAAATGTACCCGCGCGAGGGCCGCGGCAACTCAACCGTGCCGTCGAATTTATTGACGGACTCGAGGAAGTGCCCGGATTTGGTGAAGATTGGGGATATGGTTTGCACGATGGGCACGCCGCGGCGGCGCGGGGGCGGGGACGGCGTGTAGGGCCGGATGTAGACGGGGTTGGTGTTGCGGATGGGGCGGCGGGAGCGGCGGTAGTCGTCGATGGAGATGAAGGAGTCGAAGCTGGTTTGGCGCTCGAGCTTGGGCATGCCGGGTTCGGAAGTGTCGTCGTCCTTGTGGGCGGCGGGTACCTCGGTGGTGATTGTGCGTTTTGTATCGGTATCGGTGGGTGCTTCGAGCTTTGGCTCGGCTGCTGGGGTTGGGATTGTGTCGTTTGTGGAAGACATGGTGGAGTTCGGTGGTGTGGTGGAGTTTGGAGCGATGAGTGTCCAGTCGTGCTCGAGAGATGCTTGCATGTAAACAGGTTCGGATAGCCGCGATGTATGTACTTGACGATGGAAGAGAAGCAGATCGACAGAGATGAGATGAATAAATCGGGCCAGCTATATACTTCACCAGCACTGCAGCAGACTCACCGGTGATCAAGCTCTGCCTAGAGGACACAGAAAGCCCTTTCTCCGTATCGCGAATCAAAATATCTCACAGCTTCTCGCATTGGTCGCATCGCGCAACAGCTGAGCTTTAATGGTGGTGCGGCTGGAGATGGTGGCGCCGGCTGCCTGGCGGTTGCCTGCAGAAGGCTGAACACTGCATGATACGAGAGACAGACACGGAACATCCCTTTCAGAGCTGATTGTCTGCTCGTCGTCTCTTGCCAAACGTCTGTGAGATTTGAATGGGCTGGGAAAATGGGGGATGAACGACGTGATAGTGTTCTAGGTGACCAAGATGTCGACCGAGTCGCATCAGCCAGTATTGCACAACGAGTACCAAGATAATCATCGTTGACACTTCAACAAGACATGTACCGGGAATTGTGTGTAGATGAAGCGCAAATGGAAGTGACAATTAGAGCACATGAAACGTCAAAGGCGTGATCACAACATGACAACGAAAGAAAATCTAGCCTAGACTTGGAGTCAAAGTTTGGTATCGTACTTTGCTATCGCTACATCCTTAATAGATGACTGATGCTAGACCTTGAGTCGCCAAGAATCGCTGAATCTATCACGCTGCTCAAGACCGTCTAAGTTATACTATCGATATTCTACGCGGTAGCCTGCATCGTGCCCTCCGAAAGCGTTTCCGAGCTACTCTGCCCAAGAGCCTGCGTCTCAGGCACAACCTGCTCTGCCGGTGGTTGCGCATCAGGTTGCGCATCGTGATACTGCTCGCTCGCCTCACGCTCATCCGTCTCCCCCATATCCACATCCCCATCATTCGGGTTCTGCGAGTCCAGAATCTGGTTCTGCTCAAGGTGCTCGTTCTTGATCTTGAGAGACGCCTTGTTCGCTTCCAGACGCTGGAGCGAGTGATTCTGGCTACGAGGGTGCGCTGTATGGTCGTGGTCCTCCTCGAAGACTTGGCGCGCGTAGTCGTGCTGCTTGCGTGACTTGTCCACGCCATCTGGGAACATCTTGCCCATGATGGCCGTGTGCCTCTGCTGGATTTCTGGCGGAGCATCTTGATCCGGGTGCGCGTAGCCACTCGGGCTCGGTGTGTCAGGGCCGTTATCTAGGTGATGAGAGTTGATGGACGTAAAGCCAGTCGGCGAGCCCTGCGTCGATGACTCGCCTTCCTTGCGCGCGTGAACCTTGCGGAGATTTGCGGCCGAAGACTGTGAGCGCATGTCTGGACGTCCATCCTTGCGTATCAAGACACCGTCTGCGTTGCGTATCGGTTTGGAACGCGTCTTCTTGGCGTGCGAGTACGGGTCGTTGGGAGAGCCCATGCCCATACCGAAACCCGGCGATACGCCCTGGGAGCCTAAGCTTCCAGCACGTTCGCTCTGTGCGTAGCCTCCGCGTCCGCCACCTCCGCTGCCACGACGTGCTATACCACGGCTGGGGTGGGCGATGTGGTTGTAGTAGCCGTTCGGATCAGCTTGTGAGTCTGGCACGCCATGCCAATCATCCCTCTCCCACTCTGGCGTTCCAAGCTGGTGCATCTGCGCTGGCATACTCTTTCGGACGCGGCCTCCACGACTGCCTGGCCCTCCGCCCCTTCTAGCACGCGGGCGATGCTCCATGTCTCGCTGGGACTCTGGGCGCCAGCTGTCGTCCGAAGGCCCATCCTGTGTACCGTATGGCGCGTACATCGACTGTTGGGTCTGCGAACCCGGCGTAGATTCAGGAATCGAGCGCTGCGATGGTAGCATAGATGGAGCACGAAATGCCGGATCTGTGACTGCGACATCTCTACCGTCGGGGGTACTCTGAGGGTGCGCGAAATTGGCTTGGGGATCAGCACCAGCCACTTTCTGGCGCTTGGGAGATCCGGGTACATGTATAGCACCCTCGCGCGGCGACTTCACACCGTTCGTATGCATGCGCTTGACGCCTGCGTTTCCTCCTCCATTCACGCTAGCCCAAGCAGTGCTTTGACTAGGCGTGGATTCTGGAAGGTAGGTGCCTTCAGGCATGGTGGATGTGGAGGGTGGACCAAAAGAGTGGTGCGCTTGAGAGTTGGATGGTGTTTGGAAAGCAGGGCTGTCTCGCGACATAGCTGGAGGTGCGGCATTCGAAGGCACCATCGAATGCGGGGCCAGTGGCATTTGCTGCATGGGTTGCGGTGCTGGCGCTGTTCCAGCACCTTGCTCTAAGCGATGAATCTTCTTCTTCATGATCTCGACTGTGATCCTGAGGTTGTCGAGCTCAGTCGTCTTGTGTGACACGACAGCAACTTGCTGTGCCATCATCTCAAGTGCGGAGTCGGGAACACTGGCAGGCTGCGCAGATGCCGTGACTGCTCCCCGTTGTACTTCACTTCGAGTGAGCATGAAATCGTGACTGAGAGCCTCAAGTGCCTGACGCATGCCCTGCATTTCCGAGTGCAGTCTTGCCACAGCTTCATCAACACGCCCGATATCTACGCTCTGACGCTGGACTTGTGCCGCAAACTCCCGGCGGAGGTTGGACTCAAGTTGCTGGAACGACTCTTCTCCTCGCCGTATGTCTCTTGTGTGAGCAGCAAGGGCGCCGCTGTTTTGAGAAATCTGCGTCTGCAGGCGCTCGATCGCATCTAGAGACACCTCGCTAGGCGAGCGGGGATATGCGTGCCCATTGACATGGCGTGTTTCACTGGGAGAACGTATCTGCGATGCAGCCGAGACGATATCTCGCCGATTGACGCCAGCACTAGCCTCCCGCGAAGGCGGTTGTGTGGCGTGCGGCACGTCATGAACGGATTTCAGAGCGGGAGACATTGAAGGAGGAGGATTGCTAGACGGAGATCGAATGGCTGAAGGTGGTGGTAATGATTGCCTGGTTTCTTGACCTTGCTGCGATGACTGAGGGTGCTGATGGAACCCGTGATGTGGCCCCATTTGCACAGGATGAAGACCTGTGTGAGGGGGCGGCGGCCGTGAGTCGATCTCCATGGCGTCGGCTTGCGGTGCAATTGACACTTTGATTTTGGCAGGCGAAGGGCTTTCCGGGTCGTCTTCAATCAAGAGATCGGAAGCAGGGTCTTCTATCGGTTCTGACTCGATTATCGTGCCTGGTGATACTTCGCATCGCAGCTCGATTCTGCTGAGCTTGAAAAAGTCCCTTCCCCTTTGAGTAGTCAGTATGTGTTCCGCGTAAGAAGTGCAGTCGCTTGAAAATGGCCCGCGTTGTGAGAGAAAAGGACGGATCGTGATAGAGTGTGGATGATGTGGTGGTCGTGAATCAATTGTATATGCTGCTTGGTATAGGATTGCTGGCGATAAGCACTTAACGTTCATGCATCGGCGTACATGAGACAAAGGGATGAGCGTTCCAAATATGCAGTAATGATAGATGCAGACAAGAAATGAACCGCGGGACAAGGAGTGGAAAGAAATCTTAGCGTATGCTTACCGGAATTTTCCTTCGATAACGGTAAATCCAATGGGTTGCTCGACGCAGCTGGCCGACGGGCACGACTTCGGTTGAATGTGGCTGACAAGTAAAAGTCAGCAAGTAAGACTGATATGCGGTATCTGTGGACGGACAGAGAGGGGGGTTTAATAGATGATAAGTGTATAGTGACGGGAAATTGGTTCGGTGGGACTAGCGCGCCCGCGCCTAAATCTAAAATGCTCGGACCTGAGGTGATTGGCGGCAGGGGTCAGGTATAATGCTAGGGCATTATTGGATTACAGAAACGGAACTGTGCGACAAAGACGAGGAAAAGGTTCCATGCGAGGGGGATAAAGAGGTTGTGCGGCGGCTTACCATCCTTCTATTGCTGTGCCTGGAGAGGCTGCTTTCTGCTTGCCGCTACTTTTCAGTAGACTCCTGTATGACCCGAGCATGGCAGGAACGTAATAGGACCCAGTGACTCTATGCCACGAGTTGTAGTATTCGCCGATATTCGTCCCACAGTTTTTGCAGAAGCCTTTCGTCGATCGACTAATCGGTGATGCTGGAAGTGATGGGTCATCTTCAGGGCTCTCGGCGACTTCAGTCGTGCTCGACATCTTTGCGCCTGTGGTGGTCTCCTCGATGAGTGGTTTCGTGCGAGATGCTGAGCGCTGCTGGCGATTTACATTGGTTGTGTCACCAGCACGGGAACGCCGTCTCGTGCTAGCCATGAGTCCGAGTTGCGTGCAGCCAAAGGGTGATGCACAAAAGGCGTTTCCAAGGAATGCTAGATTGTCTCATTCGCTGGACCGAGGGTGTAAAGAATCAACGGCTGTAATGCGGCGCCGTGCAAAGTGTGGTTGAAGTTCTGTGGTAGCGTACCGGAGGGTCCTGTGCAAGGGCTTGCTAAAGTTGGTTCTCGCTGGCGAAGGTGATAGTAGTGAGTAAATCGCGCGTCAGCAATACCGTGAATCTCGGAAGTCAATCGAATCGCAGAGTCGTTTCAGATATGCGGCGAAGTGAGAGTGGCGGGCGCGACAAAACGGCACAGTCTGGCGCTTGCGTAAATAGGCCAATGGGTGCAGATGAAAGAAGAGTTTAGGGAGCGACGGGGCGCCGAGCAATAATTAGGCAGGAAAGTTATTGCAACAAGATTAGCATGCATTATGCTAGGCCAGCCCGTGTCGCAAGCGCGACGCGCTAGTATCGCTCCACCTGCAAATGCGATCCAGAACGTGGATTTAGCTCCGACGACTTGTCACATCTAGCTGCAGGCGAATTACGCAGGCCAAAGTGAGCTACACCGTATGGACAGAGTTCGTACTTCGCATATAGCCTTGAATACTATAAGTCATCTCACAGCAACGTTGACCAATAATCTGTCTAAAACATGCAAATACGTCACGACTGGTTATACGGAGAAATTGGGGCTATCATATGTTATTGTGTAGCTGATGCGGCGTGGCGGGTTGGCTGTTCTGCAAGGGGTGGTCAAACTCGTCCATGCTGCACATGTAATAACGCTAATCGAGGCTAAAAAAATGCCCAACGTTCATGTCGGAGTGGTCGTTTAAGCAACGACACCGGCCCCGTTACCATTTGAACAGGTATGCACGGCCTCTGAGACATGTACGTCTTGACGCTATACGCCACATCCCTACATCGGGTACAAAATAGCGAAACTTGTACCTCTGTGTAACACATCGCACGCTCCGTGATCCTCGAAGCACCATGTCCTACTTGTTGTGGTTGCACATGTCGCACAAAAACAGCAGTCATCTCACTTCACCCCAATGAACGCGACGCCATTCCTCGCTTGCTGACAAGCTTTGCTCAAAGCCTGTATCTCCGTATCCGTCCATTTCACGCTCAGGTTATCCCAGTTCTTGGTCTGATACTCGCGCCGGTATTGCTGTTGCATGGCTTGCAAACGGCGGATCTCTCGAGGGTCGCCTGTGCCACTATAGATTATCAAGGCCGTACAGCGTGGCAAAGACTCGTAGATCTGCGCAATGTGCTTGACGGTTCTAGAGACGGCGTCGCCGAGCTCGGGACCCTTGACTTCTACATCGACGTCGGTGTCCTCTCTCGCTAGGCCGATGCGCTCCAGTGCCGTTTGACGGATGGCTTCAACATCGGCTGTCTTCGCGTCGTCCCACCAGCCTCGAGCAAGCTCCAGCTCGCGCAGACGAGCCCAAACAAAGTCGATATTCTCAGTGGTACCCTCTTTGCCAATAGCGTTTCCCTTCACAGCGAGCTCAATACCCTCGACAACCTCATCGTCGGATTTGCATCCTATCGACACTTTTGCTTGATTGCCGTGTCCGCGGTTCGGCTCGCCCCAATCGACGACAGCGCCGTTGCGGTGCTCGTTGTTTGATCTGGGCCGTAATGATCGTCCAAGTCTCTTGAAGATAGATTCTGCGTTGGTGTCGCCAGTGCCCCATGTCGGCCCCTTCTCACACTTTTGCTTCACTAGATCAAGTGCAGTGCAAGCGTCCTCAACACTGTCGTGTCCTTTGGAACCCTTTTGTACCTCTCGGTGAAGGAACTTCTGTGCCAGCCATTTCAACGACTGCTTGTAGGGCGGACCACGAGGATGTGGATAGAGGATGCCTGTGTCGATTAAGAAGGGATGTGTGATCTTGAGGGCGTTGAGGTCAGAGTTGAGCGAATGTCCCACGAGTATTGTGCGTGGTGTGAGAATTTCCAACAATTCCTGCTGGATATCGGATAACTTGGTCGTGACATCCTCAAGCATAGCAGCTGTGATGCCAGAGTATTGCGTCAGATAGTCCTTGATGGGAAGGTCGGGCTTAACTAGTCTGTCCAGAATGGCTTTACCATCCCAGTCTAGCAGGCTTACTCGCGTAAGAACGAAGTCGTCGTTCTCGGCCTTGCACATCTCGCAATCGACGGAGACCACTTGCTTTCCAGCCAAGATGCTACCCTGCTCGATCTCACTCTCAGGTACCTCACCTTCTTCGAGCGTGGCGACTTTGCTGTCCACCCACCCATCCTCGACACTCTGCTGTGCATCCTTCCGTCGCTGAAGTGCAGCTGCTTTGGCGTCGGGTGTGGTGAGCATGGCAGGATGGGGAACATACTCATTCTCCTGTTGATCGGTGAGACTGGCAACGTACTCGGTGATGCGAGTGCGTTTGTTGTTCCAGTGCTTGGAGTTCTGCGGAAGCGGGCCTTTGTGGTTGCCCTTCTTCTTCATCTGTTTCTCTTCTTGCGACTTTGGAATTTGTGACGTTAGCATCGTGTGAATCGGCGAATGCAGCCTGACGTATTGGTTTGCACGGTGCTCTCCGGGAGCCTGAATGGGCCACACATGATCAAAAATATCAGCAAGAGGCTTGATGGCGGCTGGCAACCTACTCGATCTGAGTGTGGCTGGGTAGAAGTCATCAGGCAGGATACGCAGGCGCTTCGGCTCGGCGCTGTCTGTCGCTGGAGCATCTGGCGCAAGTTCCGCATTTTCAGTATTGGGCTCTGATGAAGCAGCTTCTAGTGCAATGTTGCCATTGAACATGCCTAGGTCCAGTCCAGGAACCATCAGCATGACTACTTTCTGGATGCTGGCGCGATTGCGCACTGAGACCCATTGTGGAGCATTCCCGTCCGCGAGCAGGTAGAGGGCAAGGGCCTGGAGGTCCCCAAGCTTGACATGCGACGAAAGACGCGCATGATGCGAATGCTCGATGGCCGGATAGTGCCTGTCAAGCTTGCGCTCCTTCCCCCGCTCCTCCTTGTTCAGGCCGGTGTCATTCGCCCCGTTCTTGTGCGCAGAGAACGGATTTACAGGCGGTGATGCGCCATCGTTCGGTACGATCTCAAAGGGATTGCGGTCTCGTGACTGCTTAGGCGCGGCAGGCGAGCGACTTCGATCTCGTGAGTCGTCCCTTCTACCGTTGCGAGAACGATGCGCATCTCTGCTGGTGCTGCGACGGCGCCGATCCGATTGGTGCAAATGTGGGTCTTTGCGATGGCCGTGGTATTCTGGCTCGCGATCCTTGCGTCTCCTCTTGGACTCGACGGTAGTCCAACCTTCATCGTCTGGGGCGCCTGCAATCGTCGTATCTTTGGATTGGCTCTCGCCGCGCAGATGTGCCAATGTCGCGCCTAGTCCGACATCGACCGTGTCTTCATCTTCCTCTGGGCGCTTTCGTTTCGCCATTGCGTGTTGTGTGCGGCGATGTGCTACAGATGGTGTTGCGTGGGAAAGTGTCGAGAAATTGTTCCAAGCTTGATTTCCCAAAGTACGCTAGTGGCTTAGTGCATAAACTTAACTTTTGGCAGGTGCTTCCACCACTTGTGAAGAGAACATGATCATTAAAGTTGTTAGAGAAGTGGTATAAGGTGATTGCAGGCCAAGTCTAAACAATCACTGTGCCCCCAATATCACACAACCCAACCTCCTTATTCCACTCCAAACCCTCAGCCTCCGCACCTTTCTTCCACCTCTCCACAGGCTCCGTAACGGGCTCATACTGCGCGCTGAACGCTCCTCGAAAAGTACCATAGTGCATCGCAATGCTCTTCTTGCTCCTTACATCTCTGTGTATCGCCAACGAGTCTTCCGGGCTCGAGTGCACACCTGACAGTATGGACCGTGGCTTGAAGCAGCCGGCGGGAACAAGTGCAAGATCGAAAGGCCCGTAGAGCTGCCCTATCTCCTTGAACGCCGGACACGGTGGATGGGGCGCATTGTGGTGCGTGAACTCGTCGTCGGACGTGACATGACAGTAACCAGTATCGCCCGCGAAAAAGAGCCGCTTGCCGTCTGCGCCTGGCTCCTTAATTGTCCAACTACACCATAATGTGCTGTAGAAACTCCATGGTGTACGTCCGGAACCGTGTTGCGCGGGCGTGCAGATGAGCTCTACGCTGCCCACGTCTGCACACTCCAGTGTGGCACCATCCCACCAGTCCATCTCAGTGACTTGTTCTGCTTTGATGCCCACGCCCAGCCCCGTGAGGATAGACTTCACTCCCAAAGCACAGAAGAAGCGCAGGTCTCCGTTCTGCTTCTCATTGAGCTTCTTCAGCGTGTCTGAATCTAGGTGGTCGTAGTGGTCGTGACTGATGGCCACCGCGTCGATGGTAGGCAGCTCATCAATCGTGCAGGGTGGAGGCGTGAAGCGTACGGGTCCAACCATCCCAAATGGTCCCACTCGCGCACTCCATACTGGATCCACTAGTATCCGAATTCCCCTCTCGCTGCCCTTGCGCCTGCTGGTCTCGATCAAGAAGCTTGCATGACCGATCCATGTCGACTTCAAGCCATCGGGTTGCGCAGCAAAGTCAGGCTTACGCACTTCGACAAGGCCAAGGCGATCGGCCGGTACAGGCACGAAATTCTTGGGCTTCGTCCATCGCGCTTTGAGGAGTGTTGGGAGCGAGGAGCCTACGTAGGAGGGCCACGGGTTCTTGAAGGTCGAGCCGTTGTGATGTGCTGTTGGATTGAAGCCGTCTGGCCAGCGCTGCGGTAGTGGATTCACGGACGAAGTGGGTGCCATCTTGGCAGTGGAGAAGCGCCTAAAAAATCACGCGAAAGTGCAGCTTTTGAGGACATCGTATTGAGGCTGACATGCAGAAGTGATGATGTTGTGAAGAGTGCGGGATCAGGGCAGCGGAGATAGCGGGCAGTTGTAGCGCATGGCGGGACACAAGTTCAACCGGCGCACCGATCTTGTTACACGAGCATCAGCAAATGCCGTACATTCAATACATCTCTCTCAAGTTCATGCAGCCCATCTTGTGCCACAAGTCGCAAAAGTCATCGTTCTGAACATGCTCACCCCATACGTCAGACGCGGCTTGCTCCGCCAATCTTCGCCTATCGAACAATCCACGTTCTCCTCCTCCGCTCCTCCAAGACGCCTCCCAGCAAACATTTCTCTCATCTCCATCGAACACGGCATGTGGCTGTCGTTTCCCACGAACCAACCTATCACCGTTTCAGCTCATCATCGCTGCTCGGAGACTCTACACAATCGAGACAAGCATCATGCCGCGGCTTGCGTAGCCTTAACTTCTTATCAACCAATGATCACCACACGTGAGAGCTACCATGCACCTTAGCGTAAGGTACCTACAGCTCCACGCATCGCTCATCGCCGCTCGCTGGGATCTTGAACGATGCACCTTCCACATGAGGCAAAGAGTTTCCGTGAATATGTAAAAAGAGTGGCCAAAGTCAAGTAGTCAAAAGGGCCCGAGTCCCAGGTAAGCTCTCAGGTACAGTACGCCGTCCATTTTCACTTCAAGATGCGTGCCACACTCCTCCCCATAGCCTTGCTCACCAGCACCACCACCGCCCAACTCTACCCAGGCCAATCCAACCTAAATCACACCTGCGAACTCCAAACGCCCCTCCTATCCTGCCCCTCCTCCTCCCCCTCAAAAGTCGATTCCTGCTGCGTCGAAACCTTCGGCGGCCTAGTACAGTTCCAAGCATTGGAAGAAAAGAAATAGCGTGTATGCTGACAACATCCAGCTCCTTACAACCCAGTTCTGGAACACCTACACCGGCCGCGAAGCACAAGGCCAGTACCTCCCCACCAACACCTTCACGCTCCACGGCCTCTGGCCCGATTTCTGCAACGGCTCGTACACGCAGTACTGCGACCTCAACCGCCAATACGACCCCATCCCCTCGCCCAACACCACCACAGGCCTACCAAACGGCACACTCGTACCCGCATACAATGGCTCCAACATCGGGACTTTCCTGGAACCTTTTGGCCGCTTCGATTTGCTCGAGTACATGAACACATACTGGGTCGCATGGCAGCAAGACAACCCTGGTTTCTGGGCCCACGAATTTTCAAAACATGCTACGTGCTTCTCGACATTTAATATCCCTTGCTATGGGCCCTTGTACAGACTTCACGAAGACGTCGTTGATTTCTTCGAAACGGCAGTCAAGTACTACAAGCGCTTTCCGACGTTTAAGTGGTTGGCCGACGCGGGCATAACGCCGTCCAACTCGACGGGATACACGTATACGGATATCCGCGACGTGCTGTTCGAGAAACACGGGGGCGTTCCGTTTATTGGGTGTAACGGGCCAAGGTATAATACTACGGCAAAGGGGCGGGCGGCGAATAGTTCGGATGGGGGGTTTACGGCGTTGAGTGAGGTGTGGTATTATGAATATGTGAGTGTGTGACTGAGGTGGCGCGGAAGAATATTTGGGACAGGGGAGCTAACGATGAACACTAGGTCTATGGACGTCCGCAGGAGGGCAATGTTATTCCTACGAGTGCGGCGCCGACGTATCTTACGAACTGTGCGAAGGCGGCTGGGGCGATTAATTACTTTCAGCGGACGAATGGGTCGGAGAGGGTACCTACTGTTCCGTACTAGATCGATGGTCTGATACGTAGAAATCTATGATAATGTAATGGATCATTGTACTTGATTTGCTTTGCCCGTATGGCCGGGGTGTATATGTGATTATGTACAGTCTACACTAGATCCCACCATGCAGTTTCCACACGCAGTCTAAGCCCATATCTACTGTGCGTGTGCCAAAGCAACAGCTGTCTCCTAGTTCGCCTTCATCATACCACTGCACTTCCTCCCGCACTTTGCCCTCAGACTCTTCAGTTGCAACGACCTTTTCCTCTACGTCCCCAACATCACATCCTAATTCAAAACTCAAACTCGCCACGAAACCGCTCAACATCCATCCCCGGCCCCACCGCATCCGCCAGATCCCGCCGTGACATCTGGCCAAACACCCTGCGCAACGTATCATACAGATTCGTGCTCTGGTTCTGGTGAATCATGTTATCCAGATCGCGCTCGCTCACGCCATCGCCCACAACCTCTCTTGCTTTCTCCTTGCCCTCTTTTTCGACGACTTTGTGCATGGCCAGCGCACCGAGCAAGTGCTGTGCGGCCTCGGTGTAACACCCAATATTAATACAGCTGACGCCGAGATTGTATCGCGCGCGCACGAAATTCGGTCGGAGTGCGAGGGCGCGTGAATATGCGTCGATTGCTTCTTCGCTGCGTCCGGAATTCGCAAGCGTGGCGCCGAGGCGATTCCACAGGAGATGTAACTGCGAGCTCGAATTGCTGACGCCAGACTCTGTAGATGCAAGCGCCGCGCCGAAGCAATCGACCGCCTTGTCGTATTCCTCGATGCCGTAGAAGAGCACGCCCAGGCCGACTTGCACGTCTGGGTCCATTTGCTCGCCGGTCGGTGAGAGCTGCGCGGCTTGGATATACAGATTTGTGACTTTTTCGTGGAGGATGTGGCGGTCCGTGAAGCCCATTTCGGCGTCTGTGGAGAGGGGCTCGCTGATGAGGGAGGGGTACTTTGTTGCGAGCCAGCGCTCGAGGGTCCGGTAGGCGGTTGATTCGTAGCCCTCGTTTGTGTAGGATACTGCCAGGCCCATGAGTGCTTCGAGGTTGGAGGGGTCTTGCTTGAGTGCGTGTTCGAGAGCGCGGATGGCGGGCGTTTCCTTTTCGTTTTGTGCTTGTGATTCTCCCAGTCGTACCCATGCGGCGATGTGGTTCTGGTCCTTCTGGACGGCCGCTTCGAAGGCGAGAGCGGCGAGGGAGAGGTTGCCGCCCTCTTCCATGATCTTGACGCCCTCCTCGAAGGGGTTGGTGACTTTGTTGAAGAGGTTGTCTTGCTCAAACAGGTAGTCGCCCATGGCTGGATCCCGGACAGAGTGCGTGTTCAGGCCGTCGAAGCCCTCCCACTGGTCCATGTCGCCCATGTGCCCCTCGACAAAGTTCTCCTCGTTGGCCAGTTGCCTAGCGTATTCAGTCTCAGCCTGGATGCCCTTCCAAACCGACTCGAAGTCGCCGAACTCCTCTACTGACCTGTCCATTTCGTTGAGCTCTGCCTCGATGTGCTTGTTCGCCTCGGCGTCCAGCGCGTCGAGGTTCTGGTCCGTCTGCTCCAGTTCGGCAAAGTGCGCTTCCCAGTCCTTGTCGTCCAGCTCGACCAGCCGCTCCTTGCCCTTGCTCGAGCCCTGCGCGGGCTGCTGGAAGTTCTGCTGCGAGTAGTTCTGCGGCATCATGCCCATGCCCATGCCGCCCATGCCGCTCATGCCTCCCATGCCCATGTTCATGCCGTACATGGGCCGCTGGTATCCGCCGCCCATCATCGCGGGCTGTTCGGCGGTCGTGGGGCTTGCTGTCCGCGCGTTCGGGTTCATCTGCTGGAACTTGGCAAACTCGGCTGGGTTGAAGCCCGCCGGCCGTTCTTGCATCGCGGGTCCCATCTGGGGCGCCTGCATGCCTGGGTCGAACTCTGCTGCCCACGCTGGCGATCCGCTACGTTGTGCGCGCTCCAGTTCTCGGCGCATGTGCTCCATGGCGAATGGCGAGGCGGGGCCGGGCCCTTGCGGTAGTTGTGCGTTCTGTTGCATGAACTCGTTCATCATCTGCGCCCGTTCTGTCAGTCGCCTCAGTCTATTGTGTCGACAGTCCGTCCCAACTTACGCCGTCTGAGCCGCCGCCCATCTGCTGGCTGCGCATGCTCTCCTGCATGCCGCCTGGGCCCCGCCCGACCAGCCGGTCTCTCTGCAGGCTCTTGTCATCCTGCACGTGCTTGGTGAACTGGCTGAGTGGATTCGCCCCGGTCGAGCACTCTGCGCCGCCGAGGAACGACATGCTGGGTGAGTGTTTCGGTCGATTCGCCGACGCAATGCTCGTAGGAAAGACAGCAAGGGAAGTCTATAGTACAATGCGAGATGTGAGGTGTGGTGTGTGAAGTGTAGGCGCATGTGGTGGCTCTGCGACTTATTGATCAGCACGTTGGGGTTGGGGAAGTGGGGCGACGATGCCGAGGTCGCCTTCAGTTCCGTGAGTGAAGCGCCGCAAGTCAGCCCGGCAAAAGAAGCTCCGTGGAAAGCAAGGGCAAAATGTTGCTAGACAACGGAGACTCGTAATTTTAAACCTCATTATATGACATTTGTCGAGACGTGTACAGCGGAAGGGGAGATAATAACGCCAGGACACTCCTCTACTATGTTACATGCCTACTCCAATCCTTCCACACCTGAACATCAAAACAGTAGAAGTTTTCGAGGTTGATCCCAGCCGTTGCAGTCAATACTGTCTTCTCGAATCCATCAGACCTACATCTGGGCACCAGAGTCCGAGCGCTTGTTGTAGTTGTCACGCCTGTCGCCCCTGTCGCCGCCGTCACGCCTGTCGCGCCTATCTGAGCCCGTGGACGACTTGCTGAAGTCGACACGCAGGTCACGTCCGTAGATGACCTTCTGCTGCAACACTTCCTTTGCGCGAGTGGCGCTGGCAACGTCGATGAAGTCTGCGTGGGCGAAGCCTCTCGGCTGGCCGGTGCGCCTGTCAATGGCAACGCGGACATCCATGACATTGCGAATGTCGCGGAAGAGGTCGTTGAGGTCCTTGTCAGACATCTCGAAGGACATGTTGCCGATGAAGAGCGTCTTGGATGGCTCGTTGTTAACGCTTCCAGGCGCGCTCGAGCGGCCAGGTCTGTCACTCCTGGGCTTTTCGCGGTGGAACTGGACGACGAGGTTGCGGCCCTCGAAGACCTGCATGTCGAGGTTGTCAATGGCCTGCTGCGCGTCGGGAATCTCCTTGAAGGTGACGTAGGCGAATCTGCAGACACAATTAGTGGACATCTTCAAACACGTTCCATGAAACCAACCCTCTGCTTAGACCGCGGTTGTCGTAGATGACCTTGACCTCTTCAACCTCACCGAAGCGGGAGAAGACCTTCTTCAGCTGGTCGCCAGTGACCTCGTAGTAGAGGTTGCCGATGTACAGCACCTTGTTGGGTGGGTTGTCGCTGCCGGCAGTTCTGGGCTTGCGGTCCTTGTTCTCGGCAGCCTTTGCGACCTCCGCCAAAGCATCTGCACCAATTGTGGCACTGGCGTCGGTGGGCTCTGCGTGCGCATCTTGCTGTGCTGGGGTCAGGCCATCCTCCATGGGCGCCTCCGCGGCAGTCTGCGCGAAGTCCTCGGGAGCGTCAGCAGCAGGCGCCTGCGCAGCGTCCGTCTTGTCTACGTCATCGCTCGCAAATCTCCTCTGGAAGACCGTTGACCATTGTTGCTGTCGCGTGCGGAACGCAGAGGGCGTGAATGTGGTAATGGATCGCGGCTTGGCGAGAAGAGTCCTGGAGGGTGTCGCGCTGATGGCACGAACCGCCGCACGTCGTAGGAGAAACCTTCATCGTACCATTAGCCAGTATCATTGTGGTTGAGAGGTGTGTACATACATGGCGACTTTGAATTCGGAGTTGCGATGTGGTTCGGGGAGTGGCTGTGGATTAGGATTTTTCTAAGTAAATTTCCGGCATTGGCCATCAACAGTAGTGAGCACGTGACGCTTTTCCCTCCGTCATCGAACCGTTGATGCGCCACTTGATCTGGAAGCTCCCAGGAGTCTACCGGAAGCCGGTCGCAGTAAGCATGTCCTTTTGAAGAGACGATGGAATTGCAAGCAGATAGGCATGTCCGGGTATGCGATTGAGGTAAATCAAACACCTCCCAGCTGGACCTGCTTTACGTACATTCACCAACCACTCGCATACGCACATGCTCGTTCATACACGAATAGGCAGTGACTCCTACGGGTGACCGATTGACTTGACACAGGAAGTTGTTGCATCGATCGTTGACATGCACAAGATCACGACCCGGACTTGAGCATTGTGTGCCTGACTAGCGGTCCCGGTATCCAAATACCGAGGAGCGACGGAAGGGTCCCAAATCGGTAGGCTGCTTGGTGTAGATAGTTATGCGCATTCTCTCAAACTCCTCTCATGATCTCCATCCTCTCTTGCTGACATTCGTGCTTTCTTTGTTTATCATTGATGGATGACTCCCATGATGGCACGGGACTTGGTGTCGCGCCGGCGACCTCCGATGCGCGTTGCTCAAGTATCTCTTGTGGTAGCTTGTGCTACACCGGCCACAACTTGTTCACTTAACAGACATCATGCTGAAAGGTAGTGCGCCCCATGTTTGTTCCATGAATCAATTGAAGACTGACATACGGGAGGCGCATTCTCTGCAGACTCGGACGCATCTCCAGACCTTGGCCCCACCGCCCACGATGATCATATTCCCTCCTCTGAAGAAGACGAACCCAGTCCAGAGTCTTCCGACCCGGGGACAGGTAGCTCTCGCCGTGCACAGCAGGACAATGGCACGACGAGTGCAACCATGCAGACACCGGCTGGCACTAGCGTAGAGGAAGACGACAATGGCATGCTTCCCCGCGACAAACAGCGTCGAACGGCCTTCTATGACTACACGGCAGAGAAGCAGATGAGTCACACCGAAGCAAAACAGTTCTACCAGAGACACCAGTGGGAGACGCAATATGGAGGCTCGCAGGCCGGCGATGGCTTCAGCCCAGCTCTCCGGGCGAAGACCTTCCCTGCCAACTTTTCAGCTACCGATGGCGCCGACTTTGCGAGCAAAGCTGATAGCATTCGCTCACGAAGGAGCAATGTCAGTCTTGCACACCATGGCCACCAAGGACAACGCACCACGCTTCCCATTGGCGTCTCGCATGCAGAACAGTCGCAGGAGTCACGTCCGCAAACGACTTCACAGGGTGCTGCCAACGCGCAAGATTATCTTCTGCAAGCCGACCAACAGGCGAGAGCTCACGCAAAGCACCCCGATCTTCCACACGAGTCGAAGCCCATGCTTTCTGAACAAGGTATTCACGGGGCCGGCGCCGGCATAGGAGTCGGATCAGGTGCGGGAGGATTTGCCAACTCGGATGCGAGTGTGACCACTGAGCTGAGCGCCATTTATACCAACGTACAGAAGGTGCTTGATCTGCGCCACAAGTACATCCGTCTATCGCTGCAGCGTCCCTTTGACAACCCAAAAGATGATCCTGCCTGGCGAATATACCCACCTCACCCTGAGCCAGTCTGGAATGACTCTTCGAAGGAGCGCCGGAACGCTTCAAGTAGCATGCAGAACAGTGGCATTATGGAACCTACTGCACCACCGAAGCCGCCGCGCAAGATGGGCACGAACATTGGAGAAGACTTCCATATCAACGAAACGCTTCCTGCTCCTGGGCCATCAGAGATGTCGTTTCGCCTCGATGAAGGTGGCGTGTACCAGGTCTACGAGACTGCAAAATCTGCAGAACTCGACACCCCAATAGTGGCCATACCTACTTTGCGCGAGTTCTACATTGATCTAGACTCCATCCTAGATATCTCATCCGATGGACCAAGCAAGAGTTTCGCGTTCCGACGACTCCAGTATCTGGAGGGCAAGTTCAATCTCTACTACCTATTGAATGAGTATCAAGAAACCGCAGACAGCAAGAAGGTGCCACATCGAGACTTTTACAACGTGCGCAAGGTCGACACTCACGTCCACCACTCAGCCTGCATGAATCAGAAGCACTTGTTGCGCTTCATCAAATCGAAGATGAAGAAGTCGCCGGATGAGGTAGTACTCTTTCGCGACGGCAAGCACTTGACGCTGAAGGAGGTTTTTGAGTCTATCAATCTTACTGCATATGACCTAAGTATCGACACTCTCGACATGCATGTACGTTGTCCAACGCACTCTCTACGACCCCACTAACGTAGCACAGGCTCATACTGACTCTTTCCATCGCTTTGACAAGTTCAATTTGAAATACAACCCCATCGGCGAATCACGTCTGCGTACCATTTTCCTCAAGACAGACAACTTCATCAAGGGACGTTACTTGGCTGAGATCACCAAAGAGGTCATATCTGATTTGGAGGCGAGCAAATACCAGTTCGTTGAATGGCGCATCTCGATTTATGGACGAGACATCGACGAGTGGGATAAGCTTGCTGCATGGGTCATCGACAACAAGCTGTTTTCGCCCAACGTACGCTGGCTCGTCCAGGTGCCACGTCTATACGACGTGTATAGGGGCACCGGTCTCATGGATAACTTCGAGCAAGTTGTCGTCAATGTATTCCAGCCTCTTTTCGAGGTCACCAGAGATCCGTCCAGCCATCCTAAGCTTCACATCTTCTTGCAAAGAGTTATAGGCTTTGATAGCGTCGATGACGAGAGCAAGATCGAGCGACGCGTGTACAAGAAGTTCCCACCTCCTAAGCTGTGGTCCACGCATCAGAACCCGCCTTACAGCTACTGGATGTACTACTTGTTCGCCAACATGGCTTCGCTCAACGGTTGGAGGAAGCAGCGTGGCTTCAACACTTTCTTGCTCCGACCCCATTGCGGAGAGGCTGGAGACACCGATCACTTAGCTGCGGCTGTTTTGTGTTGTCACAGCATCAGTCACGGCTTGCTTCTTCGCAAGGTACCGCTCCTGCAGTACATCTTCTACCTCGAACAGATTGGTGTCGCCATGTCGCCGCTCAGCAACAACGCTCTCTTCCTTGCTTATGAGCGCAACCCTTTCCTGAACTACTTCAGGCGCGGCCTCAACGTGTCCCTTTCAACCGACGACCCACTCCAATTTGCTTTTACAAAAGAGCCACTCATCGAGGAGTACTCCGTCGCAGCACAGATTTACAAGCTGAGCGCAGTGGACATGTGCGAGCTCGCTAAACACTCCGTCGAGCAAAGCGGCTTCGAGCACCTAGTCAAGCAGAAGTGGCTCGGCGCCAACTACCACCTCCAAGGCGTCGCAGGCAACGACATGGCGCGCTCAAATGTACCCAGTGTCCGCGAAGCCTTCAGGCACGAAACGCTTCTACAAGAACTAGCCATGTAGATACCCACACTCTCCATCTCAAACATCCCGCATACTAACAGCACACAGGATCGACCGCTACACCCGCGCCTCTCAAACCACCCGAAACGACCTCACAATGTCCAACCTGCAGCCCTCCACAAGCTTCATCCCCCAGGACCCCGTCTCAGCTCAAGCAACGCAGACAGGCTCGCCAGTCACTTTTATGCACGCACACCCCTCAACACCCAGCATGCCAGACCAACCACAGCACTTCTCCACCCTCCCACCAAGCACCCTCTCCGGCCCCCTCGGCCCCCTGCACCAAGCCCGCCAAAACCAATCCACTGCCCCCATCGAACCCAGCTCGCCCACCAGCACCAAAGAAAGCACCCTCGACCGCCCGAGCCGCACGTCCAGCATGACCATCAATCCAAGCATTATTTCTGCGCCCCAGCCTCAGACTCAGACGGCGACGAGTCCGCAGCAGCAGTACTACGGCGACGTCGAGGGCCTGAGCTTGACGCGCACGACGAGCAGCGTTAATATGGATGGCGAGCCGCGGATTTTTCCGGGCGTGGTGACTAGGAGTGCGAGAAGGAGTAGTATGCGGAGTGGGGCGGTTGAGGATGGGGCGTATGCGGGGTATAGGAAGGGTGGTGGGGATACGGAGAGTGTGAAGGAGGAGGTGGATACGGATGATGAGGAATGAAGGATTGAAGGGGATAAGGATGCTGTTATGGATCACGGGAAAAATGGGTCTGAAGACCTTTTAGAATGAATAAGCACGCGCTACATACGGACGTAGAAATGTCTTTGACGAAATGCATTATGTCGTTGCCCATCTATGATATGATGAACCACGAAGCTCCCGCAAGATATTCATACAGAGTTCACTCTCCCAACTTGTTCATCATCACTCTTCTTTCCGCCCTGCTTAGTTGTACTGAGCGTACACAGCAGTGCTGTTAAACTTCATGTTGCCCTTGATGACCTTGTCAACCGCAGACAAGAAGTCCTTCTCCGTCGCAACCTTGCGCCTCAACCGGATAGCGAACATACCCGCCTCCGTCGCCACACTCCGCAGCTCAGCACCCGTGCTGTTGGGGCACAGACGCGAAATAAGCTCCCAACGAATATCGCGCTCTACGCTCATGCTCTTGGCGTGAATGCGCAGAATGTTCGCACGGCCCTCCATGTCCGGCAGCGAGAACTCGATCTTTCGGTCGATGCGGCCAGGACGCATGAGCGCGGGATCGAGAGTCGATGGTCTGTTGGTAGCGAACATGACCTTGATGTTTCCACGTGCGTCGAAGCCGTCGAGCTGTGTGATGAGCTCCAACATAGTTCGCTGTACCTCGTTGTCGCCTCCCGCGCCATCGTCGAAACGTGCGCCACCAACGGCGTCGATCTCGTCGAAGAAGATGATGCATGCCTTCTTTGTCCGTGCCATCTCAAACAGCTCGCGCACCATTCGTGCTCCCTCGCCGACGTACTTTTGTACGAGCTCTGAACCGATAACTCGGATGAAGGTGGCGTCTGTTCGATTGGCGACGGCTCGGGCGCAGAGCGTCTTTCCTGTTCCTGGGGGTCCGTAGAGGAGGGCGCCCTTCGGAGGGTCGATACCGAGGTTGACGAAGCGTTCTGGCGATAGGAGGGGCATCTCGACGACTTCTCGCAGCTTCTCGATCTGCTCTTTACAGCCTCCTACATCGCCGTACGTGACATCCGGCTTGTCCTCGACTGTCATCATAGTGACTGACGGATCGATCTTGGGTGGTAGAGGAAGCAGAATCTGGTACTTGTTTCGGTCGACGCCCACCCGCATGCCCTCCTCGATATCTGTGGGCGAGACGCGCTCGCCGAGGTTGACGACGAACTTGGCGATCTGCTTGACGTTGATGACATATTTGCTCTTCTCTGAGTCCTTCTCGTCTTGTATTATCTTGGTGCATCGGGCGACTTGGAGGGGCTGCTCTTCTTGCATTCGTTGCCGGTCGGCGGCGATGTCCCAGAGATGTGGTGGTGCGAGACCCGTGTCTGATTCCTGAATGATGTGAGCAGGTGTCATCTGTACATCAGTGCAGTGTAGCTACCTTGACGCCAATCTTCTCGTTTATTGTCTGCTGCTTGTCCTTGATTTCCTTCTCGAGCTTCTTGAGCTCCGCGCCGTAGGGAGCTGCGCCATATGTCTTCAGCACTTGGATGTCCCTATCGCGTCGTCAGTCGTGCCTGTATCACGTGCCTTTATAGCCTTACTCGTCGGTGAGAGGTGTGATCTTCTTCTCCTCGACCTCCTCGTCGGCGAAGTTCTTCTGGTACTTCTCCCAGCTCTGGCCCGTTGCGGAGGGCATGATTGCGGTCGAGGCGGCGCTCCCGGGTGATGAAAGCTATATGCGGTGTGTCTAAGTTGAGTTCTTGATGAAGGTCTTCAGAGGAGGGCCAGCGGTGGGATGTGATAGGCGAGTCGTGTGTGGTTGCGGAGGTGAAGGTGGTTGTTTGGTAATGGGCGACAGGTGTGACATCGAAGGCGACGGAGGTCGGAGTTGCCCTGACGCCTTGGCAAATCGCGCCCGCCGCGAAATTGTTTCAACAACGCGAAAGCTCCCAATCACCCCGCAACAGCACCCTCGATACCCCTCCTTTCGACCCTGCTTTCCTGTATAGTCCAAGATGTCAGCTCAAGTTTCAAATGGCGGCAGCGGAAATGCTGCGTTCAAGGCAAGAGGCGCATTTCTGGAGCTCAAATGCCCCCAGCTAACGCAGGCTGCAGGACAAGGAGAAGCCCAGAGCTGTACGGAGCGCAAACATCATTGCTGCAAGAGGTATGATAACCACATAAATCCAAAAAGAGCTTCAGCTGATGTATTCTGGTAGCTGTGGCTGATGCGATCCGAACTGTATGCTCACGACTTGGTGTGGAAGAGAACAGGAACTGACAAATCTGTAGTCGTTGGGACCAAAGGGCATGGACAAGATGGTATGTATGGATTCAATCGTTTTGGATCCCTCGTCTGACCTTCCCAGATCCAAACAGGCAAAGGCGAGACCATCATCACCAACGACGGAGCGACCATGTTGAAGCAAATGAGCGTCATGCACCCGTCCGCAAAGATGCTTGTCGACCTCGCACACGCCCAAGATATCGAGGCTGGAGACGGCACAACGTCGGTCGTGGTCATTGCAGGGAGTCTGCTAGGAGCTGCCGAACGGCTCTTGGGCAAGGGCATCCACCCAACCGTCATATCAGAGGCCTTCCAGCGGGCTGCTCAAGAAGCGATAAAGATCCTCGAGGGCATGTCCATTCCCATCAACCTGGCCGACAGGCAAACACTCCTTAAAACCGCCACCACCGCACTCTCCTCCAAGATCGTCGCACAAGAGCCCAAGCTACCAATAATGGCTGTCGACTCCGTGCTCAAGGTCATTGACCCCAAGACTGCGGACAACGTAGATCTCAAGAACATCAGGATGATCAAGAAGCAGGGTGGCACCATCGAGGACAGCGAGATGATTGACGGATTGGTCCTCAACCAGCCAGTAGTGAAGAGTGCAGGAGGACCCACACTGAAAGAGAAGGCACGGATAGGTCTCATACAATTCCAGCTGAGCCCACCGAAACCAGACATGGAGAACCAGATCGTAGTCAACGACTACAGGCAAATGGACAAGATCCTGAAGGAGGAGCGAACATATCTGCTCAACATGGTCAAGAAGATCCAGAAGGCAAAGTGCAATGTGCTCTTGATCCAGAAGTCAATCCTGCGAGACGCAGTAAATGATCTGAGTCTACACTTTCTTTCCAAGCTCAAGATCCTCGTCATCAAGGACGTCGAGCGCGACGAGATCGAGTTCATCTGCAAGAGCACAGGCTGCAAGCCCATCGCCGACATTGACTCCTTCACCGAGGACAAGCTCGGCTCAGCCGACCTCGTCGAGGAAGTCCAGGCCTCCGGAGCGCGGTACGTCAAGGTCTCAGGCGTCAAGTCCGTCGTCAACACCGTATCCATTGTCTGCCGCGGCGCAAACTCCCTCATCCTCGACGAGACCGAGCGCTCCCTACACGACGCACACTGCGCCATCCGGTCATTAGTCAAGAAGAAGGCTCTCCTCGCCGGTGGTGGCGCTCCCGAGATCGAAATCGCACACCAGCTGTCCCTCCGCGCCCGAGAACTCTCCGGCACAGAGAGCATCTGCTGGAAAGCATTCGCGGACGCCATGGAAGTCATTCCTACGACGCTGGCGGAGAATGCGGGTCTAAACAGCATCAAGGTGGTCACGGAGCTGAGGCACAGGCACGCGCAGGAGCAGAGGAACGCGGGCATTAGCATCAAGAGTGGGGGCGTCAAGACTGACATCGCGGAGGAGAACGTGGTGCAGCCACTCCTGGTTAGCACCAGCGCTATCGAGCTGGCTGCCGAGACGGTTAAGATGATTCTGCGGATCGACGACATTGCGCTGTCGAGATAAGAAGGATGATGTAGGAGCACGTACGCATGCAGATCTTGGGACGATAAAATACCACGAATAATGAAAGAGCTATTGCAGCGCATCCGTTATCCGTTCACCTTGTCCACTAGGATGCTCCCCACATGAGAGACTAAAGTAGGCGCTTCTGCGAACGCCAGCTCGCGCCAGTGTGAAGCTGTTCACGCTCGTGCATCGAATGCATGATCACACCCCTGTACATCGGCACGTGGAGTCGCAGAAGCGAAGCGAATTCCATGTATGTCCGCACTAAAAAGGTGATATGACAGAACTCAGCTTGACTGATATAGACATTGTTGCCGAAATTGGTGAGTATGCGGAGAGTAGGAGTGCGTACGTATAGTGTCATGTCTGGAGTATACTGCAGGGGCTTTCAGTGTAAGTAGGTACCATTTCCAGCCTGACGCGACGTACAGCTGCGAAGTACCACTTGGTTAAAGGTACGTAAATTGACACTGACACTGATGAGTGTGCGATACGCGCTAGGCAGTGCAGTACTATTGCATATGGGCGGGCGCGTGCAAGCAGAAGCGCTGAGATCTTCACTGACGGATGATGTGTACCCGCTTCATATACGTTATACATCGTCATTGTTACACGGCGTTTCTGCGACAGCGGAGGGGAGCAAGCGATGATATGTGTATCTCGACTCGCCCATGGAGTTGTCAAGAGCGTTCTCAAAGCTATTTACGAAAACTTGCAGGTGTACAGTTCTCAACTCATATCCTCGCGGTCGGTAGTTGGTTTTGCTGTGGTTTGCAGTGTACAGTGGGCATGAGAGCTCCTTGATCATGCAGATACCCCAAGGCTCGCCGTGCTTCTCAACGGCTGCAAGCTGCACCTCACTTCACATGAGTGGCGACGCGCATCTCCTTCTGGCCGCTCAGCCACCGCATGCGGCCAGAGAAGTTCAACGCATATCAAGCTGCTATTGAGGTGGGGTAGCTTGATACCTTGCTTTCTGGCGGTTACTACTGTTCCACAGCGATCTGAGTGAAATGCGAGCAAGTAACATATCCCCTCTACTCATGCAACTTTCCCGAGACACCGAGGCAAATCGAAGGACGATTTCGCAGCCAATCTACACATGGCATATTGCCACACAAGTACCAATAACATGCCACCGTGGACCTGAATCAGTCGTCCCCAGACCCATATCTCCCTCACCTTGCGAGACCATCAACAACACTGCCGAACCCGATCTACATAACATGCCATCCGGTGAAGTTCCACAACGCCGCTCGATGATGAGTTCGGTGAATACACTATATTCCAATGCCGGTGGGGAGTACGTAGTTGCTACGCTACGTTTCGGGATAGTCGACGGCGTACTTCGCCTTCCGCGCGTGCAGTAGCGGAACGGTTGGAGCGAGCGATAGTGTAGGTTAGAGCGGTATGTGATTGGTGTGTACTGGTAAAACGGTTCTTGGTGGCAAAGATAGTCTGTATTTGTAGACTTGGTGGATGTTGCCACGAGGTGTTGGGTAGGTATGTCGAATTGGGAATGAGAGTCGTTGGTCGATTGTATCTAGTAGATCTTGCTTTCGTGTGCATCAAAACGTTTGCATACCGTATCTCTTCTTCATGTCTCGGTACCTAGTTTTAACAAGGTTGTCGCCGTGTGACGTTTTTTCGAGCAGAGACGTCGGGCATCGAGCTGCTGCGTCGTGTGACATCGATATCTTTGACTTGACTCGCGAACAAAATCATCGATCATCGATACGCATTTCGTGTGCTGACTCGTTAAGATCTCTGCGTGACCATCTCTGCAACAAGACTCAGAGCGTCTCAGATCATTCATCCACATGTCGTGGTAATTCAGCGATAAGTCATGACTCAAGAATCGTACCATGTACTAGTTAATGAGACTTCCAAGACCTTGACTTGGTAGCATCACAAGCCAAACACTTGCCGTATTCGAAGTCAAACAATCTTCTTCCGTGGTAGGTATGTCACGCAGCAACGCAGAAACAGTGGCGTTGAAAACTTCTCCATTCGTGGCGCATGTTATCCCATCGCGCCGTTTCAAGAAACACCTCAAGCGTACTTGGTTCACTCAAGCGCCACACACGGGCGGCAACGTCTTGGCACATAACATGCAATTTGTACACTATCATGCGTCTCCTGGTCGATAGCGAGCATCAAACATGGCGTGATAACGGGTCGGTATTGCTGTGTGCAATTGAAGAGGTTTGGTATGGGGTTCACAAAGCAAAATGACTTGCGGGCTTAAGGTTTCCGCAACGGCTGTTATGCGCAGGGCATCCCTGACCACGGGACCTGGCGTCGGTAAGTGCAAGGGCCGTCACATCATGACTCGGCAAGTGCGTGTAAAGATAATCTTCATTGGCGGCCAAGGCATCCAAATCGCCGTCCTTGCCTTTTGCATTCCGATAAACCTGCATCTGGAAGTGCCAGGTACCGCGATCGCCTGAGTCAGTAGCAATCCTCGTCCAAATCCTAAAGGTCGGCGAACTCAAAATGGTGGACATGGATACTCAATTGCCAATATGTAACGAAGTCCAGGGCGACTCAAAAAAAAGCAACTCAAAGCGGAAAGATGTGTTTCGCCAGACGTGTCATCAGACATTGAATTTGGTATGGGGTATCTATCGATCTTTCGTTATATTGCTAAGCCCTGAAAAGTAGCAGAAAACAGCCGGAAAATGGAATGAAATAAAACGCCTCGTTCATGCATGTAAAATCGTACAAGTTGCCGTTAAGCCGTGTCGCTTCATTGGCCTGACCACCCGCTGAAAATGCAGCAACAGCCAGGGCCGAAGCAGTGTACAAAGGATATTAGTTGTAGCAGGAATAGAAACATTTGGAAAGTGTGGTCGCGTGTCGTGCAATGCCGATAGTCGGCCCGTTTTGAGCATTCTGTCGTCGCTCTCGTCACTGAAAAGAAAAGAAAGTTTTGGATTTTCAAAAGTTCGTGAAGAATATTGCTGGAAGGCGTGCCGTTGGTTGCAGGATCATCGGCCCTTCAGACTGGCTCGCTTGAGCATGCGCGCAACTAGGTTTCCGCGTGGTTTGGGTTTGACGTAGAACGCGCCTTTCGTGCCAGTCGTGTCGTCCGTTACTACAAGATCCTCCAAAGCCAACGGGTCGTCTTTGGGAGTCCTTGGACTTGATGGTTGCCAGCCGTACAGTTCTTCGTCATTCGCTCGCAGGTCCGGACGTGTGAGGGTCATTCGCAGCGTCATCTCGCGGTTGAGGTTTGCAAACTTCTGATACGTTGGAGATAATGGGGCCTGATCGACTGGAGAAAGCCTCGAGTGGGATATTTGGCGTGAATGCAGTCGAAATGAATGGCCGGTGCTTGAAGGCGTGGCAGGTGACTCCGCGTCGGGGACTGAGTCTTCGTCCGACTCCAAGCCTTGATTCTCGTGATTAGTCGTCTCTTCGAAAAACGACAGCTTGCCGTCACGCAGGAAAGTCTGCATGTCGCGACTGAATTTGCGAGAGTGGTTGGTGATGGGTGGTAGTTGGAAGTGAGGAGTGACGCCCTCGGTGTCAGACGCGGAAGGGAATCCGAACTCAATCGCCTCGTCGAACTTTTGCGGGGAGACGAGATACGTGCGCAGCTTCTTCCTCGTTTCCGGATCTTGATAATATGTCGCCTCAGGATCAAATATCGGAGGCGTCGGCGTCTGCAAAGATCTCCGTCCAGACAGCGACGACGAGTGTTGACGCGAGCGTGGTGCAGGTGCAAGAGCGAAGCCAGCGGGATTGGCCGTGAGCATAGCCGAGGACGACGAGTATTGCACGGACGATGTGGTGAGAGACATGGTCCGTCTGGGTGCAGCGGCACGATTTGACTTCCTCGAGGATGGTGTACTCATGGTGTCGATGTAGAAGATGCTGCTCTCGTTGTCTGCCTCCTCCTCTTGCGTAGATGACGTGTCAAATGACGCTTGGTGAGGGCTCACCGAGGAGTCGTCAGACAGCGACAGTGACCGAGTGCGGAGCAAATGCTGCTCGGAAGTGCTGTTTGGGTCCCTCTTAAAACCAAACTGGAAATCGCTAAAGCGCTGTTGGGCACGTTCAAAAGCGTGGTCGTGCGGAAGAAACTCCTGTTCGCACTTGCTCAGTAGCGCAAGTTGTTCCGAACGCGAATAATACAGCTTGCGCAATTTGTCAGGCAGAGAAATATAGAATTCGATTTCAGCTTGGGAGACTTCGGGGCCTGATAGCACGTCGCGAGTGCGGCGCGGCAGGGTCAACGAGGGGCGGAAGGTAGTAGATGAACTGGCCCGAGAAGACGTTGAGCGTCGGATCTGCAGCCGTTCCAGAGACGAAAAGTACTTCCTCCTGCAGTAGCAAGGGATATATTAGCATAATGTCCAACTCCTGCTGCTGCAAGGTACGAGATATCAAGGTGGGGTGGAGCTGCACTCCTATCACACCCGCCACTAATCGATTTGCCAGGGACAACGTACTGTACTGAAATGGGCAGCGCGTCAAAGTCCGCCTGCTGCAGCGGCGGAGCCACGCTGGTCTTTGCCCTTCTCCTCATGGCCGTAGGTCCGGTGGCAGAACGCGTTTCCTGTTCCTGTTCCTGGCGGAGCGGAAAAATCCAGGGCATGGGTCGAGTTCGCTGCTAAGAGATCTTGCCTGACACGCCTCAATCCGTGCCTCCAACTCGCAGTGGTTTGTGAAGTTGCGCCTTATGCGTGCTTTTGGGATGATCGACCGGAGCAATCGAGCCGCTGTCGGCAGAGCACGAAGGGTTGAAGAAGCAAAAGTTTGAAAGCACTCCTGGCGGCGAGACAGCTGGCTGTAACAGAAATCCTTTGGCTTAGCAGCAAGCCTTGAGACTGCATATTCGTGCGGTCGACGCTCTCGGGAGGCTACAGCTGCAGCTAACGAGCCGCCAAAGACGCAGCCCTCGCTCCTCACACTCACCTGGGCCCTACCGCGTGGTGGGTCTCCATTGTCCGCGCTTGAGAGAGCACGCTGCACGCCCACGACGTACAAATATCTCGCACTGGAGTCCAGGGTAGAGGGTCCGCATCCACGAGCTCACACGGGCAGCACTACGAGCAAACAACAACAGCATGGCCTGGCCAATGGTAAAGACCCTGCACGCTTACAGCTTTACACGTTACACAGACGAGAGTGCTCCCCACCTTGCCGTCCGCGGTTTCAGGCCCAGGGACAGAGTCAGCGCCCCGCCCGTAAGCCTAGCGTATGCTGGTCTGCAACACACCGCATCTGCAGAGTTACCCGGCGAGTGGAAGCGATGGAAGCGGATCTTTGTCGGCAATCAATCGCATGTTGCTTTTCTAGCCTCTTCAATCAATCTGAGCTTCTCGAAACGTGTCTGACTGCCCGCGTGCGTCCGCATGTCTGGGTCATGAATTCGGCCATAGGTTGCACAATTAATATTTGCACGGACTACCACATTCGTTTGTACCCCCGTGGCGAAGTGGCGAGCATGGCGCTGTGTGACGCCCAAGAGCTGAGAATACATACACGCTCCATGCGAGCCAGTTAGAGCACGACAGGGCACATACGGAATGATGACTTCTGATTGCTGCGGTAAAGCAAGGGTATCTCAAGAATACTTCCAACACCCGACCCGCTGCCGCTGCCCCGTATTTCCTATCGATAGGTACATTAAGTAAGCTTACGCCATATGTACATGGGCGACTCCAGTTTCCTCCAATTGGTCTACTACCGCTCGATCATCACTATGGCATTCCTTCGAAAGCCCAAATTTAGATTGCCTTTGGCACAGACATATGTAGTGGCCGCTGTCCGCCCGCAGTTTTATGTGTCAAATCAAAGTATATGGCGCAAGATCCTTTTGACAGGACGTGTAAAGTTCCTGAAGGTTCCAGATCCAATGGGTTGGTCAAACGGCCGGAGAGTAGATCGGTGGGATGGGATCCGCCCGCTTCGTCCGCGTATTGTGTAGATAGATCTGCGCTGTTTCACGCTCCGGCAATGTCGTAATAGTACTCATCATCCAACCCCTCACGACTGGGGAGTACAGGCTCTTCAAGCCCCGCGTCTTCAAATCGGACGTTCAACAACCGAATCTTGAGCCCGTAGTCGCCAATGAAGCTGACCAGCTTGTTCGTGTCCGCGGTGATAGGCTGCTGATTCAACAGCATTAGCAATCCATCCAGCCACTCTGATGCAAGAGTGTGACTTTGTGGATGCAATTGCAGGAGTACTGATTCCTTCCGCCCAGTGCCAGATCCTCCAGAGGTCTGCCGTGTGTGATTGGCTTGTGGCAGATAGCCATGTATGGTTATCTTGGTGGAAGTGGACGCGCGCTCGTGGCCCGGCAAGGTTGTAACGGTGCTGTCAGACGACGACGTCGAAGGGGCCGACGCCGAAACATTGCTCACGACCGAAGATACGATGGAGAGATCGACTATGATGTGCGTCAGCCTCGGCGTCTACGTACCAGTCGGTAAAGCCGAACACGTTGCACTTACTTTTATCGTGCAGAGCATCTAGCCTGGGCTCTACAGCTGTCTTCGTGTCAAAATCAGCATAGTGCAGATATCGCCGGTTGTGTGACAATCGGACAAAACGCCACGCCGAGACTATTGAACGATTGAGTGTCTTGCTGGACACTGCTCCTGTATCTAAGCCGTAGTTTACTCCAATTGGAAACCACGCGCCTTGGAGCAAGCATCTTATGCGCTGTTCCTTGACGAACTGCAGCGCCTCGTGATTGAGCTCATCTCGCACTTGCCTGCTGGCGGTCAGCATCATCGGAAATTGAGTGGAACGTATGCACGTACCGCAGATGGTGTCCCCATGCATCTTCGTATGTGAGTTCGAGGAGTTCCATCTGGAGCTGCCTGAGTCGCTTCAGCTCGAACTCTCCCAGCTCCTCCTCCACAACTCGGATATCCTTCTGCCGTGGCGCTTGTCCCACGACCTGTTCGACCAGAATTCGGACTAGCTCCTCGATCTTGTCGAAGTCCTCGATCTGCGCACCGGCAACCTTCCACAACCGTATGAAGGCGTTCAGCCCACTTGTGTGTAGCCGCGACCAATGCAATAACAGGGGTTTGAAGGCTCTGTCAAAGTTCGCCCGAGACTCGAGGACTGTGTATCTATGCGACTCATCGTCCATCTTGTCCACTTCAAAGTGCTCATATAGTGCCAGTGTCACAGCAAGACTGGCACGTGCAACGGGACAACGCTGTTCCAATGGCACGACTGATCGTTCCAGCAGCAGCTTCTGAAAGCCATCCTCGTTCTTGAACACAAAGTCTGTTATGTCCATCAAGCCCAGAAACCCAGTGGTGTCGAACTCCCAAGCGGGGGACTCAGTCTCAAAGCCCAAACGCCGCCATTTCACCGGATCCTGTTTCTTGCTTCCTTTCGGATCAGCGACGGACTTGTCCGTTGTGCTGGCAGTGTATAAACCTCGAATGGCCCTGCGATGCTCTGTCTTCTCCAGGTCGACCTTTTCTTCTCTCCAATTCCGAAGCAAAATCTTTGTCAACGACTGAAAGTCCAACAGCGGAGGCGCCAAGTCTTGTATAGCCGAACTCTGCATGAGCCCATACACACTCTTGATCACGCCCAGCTCCTGCAGCTGCTTTATGAACTTTGGCCATTCGAATGCTGCGTCGTTTGCGATGGCGTCGCGCATGAGCGCATTGATGAGCTGGAGCGCGTTGGCGCATAATTGATGGTCGGCGGAGGTAATTTTCTCGACGAGCGAGGGGAGGAACTGCGGCTGCGTGTCGACCACTGGTTTCAATCGCGAGAAGCCAGTGACGCCGGGCTGCGAGTTGCGGTTCGAGGGATTGCCAACAATGGCTGCGAGGACAGACATGGCGCCGCGATTGACATTGACGAGGGGCTGCGCGACCACGAGGTCGACTATCTATCCACCAAGTTAGATTCTCGCATGCGCCTCTGGCTCACTTTCACTTACCCGGACTATCAAATCATCCGTGACGTGGTCCCAGCCCTTGTCCAGATCCAGAAGCCGTGCCAGAGACGTGAGACAATATGCGAGCGTATTTCCCGTGGAATGCAGTGCCAGGAATCGCAGCTTGGGAAGCCCTCCCTCGTATATGAAGACATCTGCGAACGAGGGGTCCCCTATGGCACTCTGCAGCTTGAACACGGCCATCTTTCGCACCGACTCCTCATCCGCGCCCAGTCTCGCGACCAATTCGGAGACATTGACGCTGTCCATGCCGCCAAAATAAGCGGTCAATCAAGCCAAAAAATACGACAAGTGCAAGGGAACCACGAGCGCATTACCGTCACCTTGTAGAACGTGCCATGGTAGTAATACCACTCTAAATATTGAGATCGACGTCAGTCGTGATGAGCGTTGTTGTCCCCGAACCCTTTTGCCGTGGCACGAGTTACCGTGCCCGGTCCGGCCAGACGCGAAACATGCGACTAGCGTAGCACGTGAAGCTGTGGGGGTTGAGCGGAGTTTTGCTGGGGACGTGACTGGCGCCTTGCTAGGCAGGTACGGGTTGGTACCGTGGTAGCCGATCCGACCAGGAAACAACATGTGCTCCATCGTTCTGTCGTGAGTGAGCTCTCACCTTCGCCGCTCACTCTCCTCGCATATTGTTGTTTACAGCGTTGCAGCCTGTTCAGTACCCATTCTTGAGTCCCTACATCGCTTTGTGCTTCACTTGGTCGTCACCGCTCGCTCTTTCCGCTGTTGTTCCGCTCTCAACGTCAACCCACCGCTACTTGCTGTGACCGCAACTTCCGACCATGGTCTACATCACCTCGGACCTCTTTAGCGGCCCCTCTGCCCAACATCTCAGAGACACGGCTGCCTCTATGCATTGGACGAGCATGACAGATTCACCACATACCGCTGGCCTGGGCAAGAGGAAGAGGCTGGAAGGCGACGACGGCCCAAGCCTGTAAGAGCTCTGCGCTTCTGTACCTTTCCACCGACATGAAGGCTAACTCTTCATATAGTAACTGCATGCGTCAACAACGCTCGTCACCATCAAACCGCAGCTTCGGTCGCTTGCACGCCCACAACACTTTGTCATACGAGAGCAACCGCAACCTCACTTACCCAATGTTATCGACGCCAGAACGGCGGCCGGTGAAACAGATAAAGCGCCTCAGTCCTAAAGCATCGCTTGTTAAATCAGCCTCACATCTCATGGACATCGACCTTGAGCTCCCACCAAGCGTAGCCAAAGTCGAAGCACACTCGCATCACGTCACCGACCTACGCTCATGTCACGCGTGCAAATCGGCGCCGAAACGAAGAAAAGACCTGGAGAATTACCTCGACTGCCGGAGATGCGATGGACGCACGTGCTACATCTGTGCACGGCAATGCTTCGGCGGATGTGGGAAAGCAGTGTGCAAGAAATGCATAGTCGAAGTCGGCGAGGAGGGCGATCCATGGTGTTTGGACTGCTACGCAAGAAGTAGCCTCAACACTTGAAGAGCTTGGAAGTTATATTTGGCGTTAGCGGCATCACATCAGGAATTACGGCGTTCTATACCAATAATTTATTAGGAGCACATGGAGGATACCACCGAGTCTGCAACCCCAGAGCAAAGAGATGACGAAATTCAACACAAGTGAAGGGCGTGCAGTTTTCCACAAGGCTATACGTTACCACACCAAGCAGTGGACGGAGACTGCGGAGGACAACCCGTATACTGTCAGCTTCGCCTACTGGCTCCCCAAGTTCTTCGCCTTCGTCCTCGGCGGCGCTGGCACCCTCATCCTCGGCATCCTGGACTCCTTGAAATTGGCCGAAGACGACCACCAGACGAGCACCAGCGCCAACACCAATACCAGCACCAGCGACCCCATCAGTGCACGCCCATGCTCAAGTCTGTGGCTGCTGTCCTACCTTCCAGAATGATGCTGACGGCCCTCCTCTTCCCGGCTCTGGTCGCCAACGTCCAGCATCAGTACCAGGTCTACAGCCGCAACCTTTGGCTGCGAAGGCTTCTGCCCACCTTGAAGGATTAAGTGCCAGTGGTGGTAGCGAACAGCATAGATACCTAAACGTAGAGACACGGATTGAACGTTGGAACTGGGCCGACTCAGTTTGGTACGGCGACCATGGGAGCATTAGATAGACGATACTACGAATTCTTGTTCCATTAGGAGGCAATACATATTGGCCCAAGTATCCTCATTTGGCGCACATGCATCTTTCAAAGCACTTGCTTGTTTTTCGCGTAACTTACCGAATTGCATGCATCATGGACGTCAGTGAGACGCCAGTGAATATCTACTTTGCCTCAGTATATCCGTGAAACGCTTTATGCAATACCAAGCGCTTCAAGGTCTGCAATGCGTATGGGAACAAGAGAGCCGACCTGGAAAACAGAGGTTTTTACGCATCTGAGCGTGAGTGCAAATGTGAATAATTAAGGAAGGAGACCTCGATCTAAGTCGTGAATCCATAGCTGTGCTGATACCTTATCACATTTATGTCTTGAACATTCGAATTCCAACTTGCCTGTTCAAGGCGTCAAATACTGTGGTAGATACGAAGAAGCTCGTTTATTGATATATAAACCCCAATGGGACACTGAACGCGGACGTCCAGAGACGCATCAAATGCGAACCCATTCGTAAACAAATCATGATCAACGTATCGTAAGTTGATCCAAATGTATTTCTTACCTGCTCGACTCTCTCATGCAACCAATATACATACAGTAACATACAGGGGCAAAATCCCCATGTTCAACCTCACTGCCTGACCCAAATAACCCCATCCTTCTCCTCTCTAGTACGTGCGCTTGAACGGCGGCACAGCCTTGCACTCATTCTCATCCAGCGTCGTGCCCACAACCTTCCTGTACCCCAGATCCACCGCGCTGTGAGGCTGCTTCTGCCACGACAGCGTGTGCTTCATCCACTTCTCGTCATCACGATCCGGGAAGTCCTCGCGCGCGTGCGCACCTCTCGATTCCTGGCGGTTCGCAGCCGACTCGGCAGTCTGGACAGCGCACGTGAGCAGATTCCTCAGCTCGAGCGTCTCGACGAGGTCCGAGTTCCAGATCATGCTGCGGTCCTTGATACCAACGTCGGCGAACTGGTTGTCAACTTCGTGGATCTTCTTGACGCCCTCGTCGAGAGACTCCTGGGTGCGGAAGACGGCGACATCAGTCTGCATGACCTTTTGCATTTGCAGGCGGATTTCGGCGGTGGACTTGGAGCCGTCGGAGTTGCGGATCTTATCAAGCACGGCGATGGAATCGGCGCCTGCGTCGGCGGATACGGCGTCGGCCTTTTGACCGGGGCTGAAATTGTCGCGGATGGTGTGGGAGACGGCGCGGCCGAAGACGATGAGATCGAGAAGGGAATTGGCGCCGAGACGGTTGGCGCCGTGGACAGAGACGGAGGCGGCTTCACCGCAGGCGAAGAGACCTGGGACGACCTGGTCCTCGCCCTTGGCGTCCTGGGTGATGACCTCGCCGGTGTATTTGGTTGGGATACCACCCATGTTGTAGTGGACGGTGGGCAGAACGGGAATCGGCTGCTTGGTAACGTCGACACCAGCAAAAATAGCCGCAGTCTCGGAGATACCAGGCAGACGCTCGTGGAGAACCTCAGGTGGCAGATGGCTCAGCTGGAGGTAGATGTGGTCCTTGTCAGGGCCAACACCACGTCCCTCGCGAATCTCAAGCGTCATTGATCGAGAGACAACGTCGCGGGAGGCAAGATCCTTGGCTGTTGGTGCATATCGCTCCATGAATCGCTCACCCTCAGAGTTGAGCAAGTAACCACCCTCACCACGGGAACCTTCAGTGATCAAGCAGCCGGCGCCGTAGATACCGGTAGGATGGAACTGGACAAACTCGAGATCCTGGTTGGGAAGACCAGCACGAGCAACCATGGCCATACCGTCACCAGTGCAAGTGTGGGCAGACGTGCAGCTGAAGTAGGCACGTCCGTAACCACCGGTAGCCAGAACGGTGTTCTTCGCGATGAACCTGTGGATCGTGCCGTCTTCCTGGTTGTATGCGATGACACCCTTGCATACGCCGTCCTCCATGATCAAATCTGTGGCGAAAAACTCAATGAAGTACTTGGTGTTGTGTCGTAGCGATTGGCCGTAGAGTGTGTGGAGGAGAGCGTGGCCGGTTCGATCGGCGGCAGCGCAGCATCGGTATGCCTGACCACCCTTGCCGTACTTCTGCGACTGACCACCGAAAGCACGCTGGTAGCTATGTGGAGTTAGTATGCGGGGAAGGGGAAGGAACGAGAGTAACACACATCTTGCCGTCGTCCGTTCTTGAGAATGGGCAGCCGTAGTTCTCGAGCTCAATGACCGACTGTGGCGCCTCTCTCGTCATGTAGTGAATGGCGTCCTGGTCACCGAGCCAATCTGAACCCTTCACGGTGTCGTACATGTGCCATCGCCAGTCGTCCTCGTGCATGCTGCGAACTTGTCAGCCTTCCAGTGCTTTTGTTGCAGATTTTAAATGCCACCCACTTTCCAAGCGCAGCATTGATTCCTCCCTGCGCGGCCACGGTATGCGATCGGGTCGGGAAGAGCTTTGATATACAGGCAGTGTTGAAGCCAGCCTCAGCGAGACCGAATGCTGCTCGCAGACCAGCACCTCCAGCGCCCACGACAATAGCGTCATACTCGTGGTCGATGACGGGGTACTTCTGAGAGATGAAGCCAGACGCCTCCTTTGCCCTCAGGTTTCCGGTGCCGTATATGCGCGCCGCCGGTCGTGTCGATGTGAAATTCCGTGATGGTGTGCGAATGCTCTTTGTGAGCTGCTGAAGTTAGCAATTGTTCCTTGACGTCGCTCTAGAAACCGCCAAGCCGCCCATGCGACCTTCCCAAAGCCGATTGAAAGTCTCCGCACGCTGCAGCCATGCGTTCAAAAGCATCGTGGACTGCGGCTCGAGCCATTGTGCGGAGAGTCTCGGATCTGTGGAAGGTCGTGCGGGAGGCGATCGTGCTGGGAGGTTGAGTGTACGCACCTGGCCGGCGAACTGAGTTCTGCGCATCCTGAGACAACTCATGGTTGCGGTAGCCAAAGAGTGGAGAGAAGGGCAGCGTGGTGGAGGTACTTGTTGAAGTGATGCACGTCAGGAATATGGAGGTTGCGACCGTTACATAACTCGACTTCCTCCCACGCTAATTGGTCTCGGCCGGAGCCTCGGCTGCTACGAAGTGCATTCGGGATCGTGCCACACAAGCCGGCTCTTCTTCGAGCATATTTGCCATGTCACTTTATATCGAGGCTCGTCGAGCTGTTTGTTCTCTTCAAGAAGACAGTTCCTGATCGTGTCGTGGTATGTTCATAGCACGCTGAATGCCCTCACGACGACCTCGAACAAACACCAAACTTCACAGAATGTTCTCACAGTCCGCAAATCCGCAAACAATTCACAATTTCGAAGGCGAATAGCACGTTAACTTCCATACGACTAGACTGTACTGTTGACTCATGCTCAAAGATTGTGCCTCCGACATTGTTTGCCGCCGATACTCAAGATCGTCGGCGTCATAGACATTTCTCGCGCCATCACATGGCAGAACATTGCTCTTTGCCAGTCAGGCAACGCCGCAGAACACTCCGAAGAGGCGCTCCACAAAGCAGTAACGCTTGGCATTTTTGATCACTGTGTAGGCTGAGCACATCAATCAGCAGTAGCTGTAGATTAAGTCTTTGATTCTTCCCATTTCTATTCACTACTAATATCATAGTCATGAACAGACGTGTGTTAGACGAATTGAAAGTAGAGCTTAGTTCTCAAGCCGCAAACACTGCAACACTGTGTAATGAAGGCTTCCCGACCCGTACGCGGGCCCTGCTTCAATCGGTCTACACCGTAAACACATTCTTTCCAAGCCGACACCGATGGTAGCACGGTGACTCTTACTAGAGGACGCTCTATGGGACTCCGGCATCTTCTCAATGTCGTCTTCACGAGAAACATAGCTTAAACAGTCTGTGCATGTGCGAGTCTTTGGCCAGATCATGAGAGCACGGTGTTGTTGTAGCAGGCAACAGGCACGTTGCTGTACGCGATTGCGATCTATAACAGCCACCTCATTATTGTACCTCGTCATCAAACAATCACATCACGAGTATGAAAATTATGCGCAGTTGTGTGAATTGGGAATCGTTGAATTTTGCTTCAGATGCTCATCATGATCAGGATCCATGCAAACCTATTCCGTTCGCCTAGTATCCGTCGAAGAAAGTGTAAACTCCATAGCCACCACAACCAGCCGCTTAAGCAGTGGTCTGGAGGTCCTTCTTCATGACACCCTCGTACTGCCTCTTCTCCGCCGGGGTCTGGTAGGCACCGTGTCCGAACTTGGAAGAGGTGTCGATCCACTTGAGCTCGACCTTCTCGAGCGACCGCCTGCTGGTGTGTATGAACATGGACTTGCGCAGGGTCATGACGCGCTTCTTGACACCAGGGCAGTTGCCCTTGAGGAGAACAAAGTCGTTCTTGACCTCACCGTAGCGGACGAAGCCACCCATGCTGATGTGTGTTAGTAATGTCTGGGATCAGTATATGAGGCTGAACTTACGGAGTGATGGACTTCTTGGAGACGTCGAACTCGGTCGATGCGTTGCCCTCATCGTCACCCTTACCAATGCGGTAGATCTTGTGGTTGACGGAGGTACGGTGGTGGTAACCCATCTGACCGGCACGGGCAACGGTCCACTGGACGTGGGCGGGATGCCATGCACCGATACAAGCGACCTTGCGGAGACCCTTGTGCGTCTTGCGGGGAAGCTTCTTGGTGCCCCATCGGGAGGTGACACCGTTGTATCCGTGACCCTTGGTGACGGCGATAACGTCGATCATCTCGTTGTCCTCGAAGATAGAGCTGATCTCGATGGGCTTCTCGAAGAGACCGTGGGCGTGGGCGACCTTGTCGGCGATGCTGCCTCCGTTGATCTGGATTTCCATGAGGTGGGCCTTCTTCTGCTTGAGCGGGGTCTTGGAGATCTGGGTGTGGGCGAGGACGCGGATGACGGTGCAGTACTTCTTCATGCGCTCGAGCTCGCTGGTGATGGACGAGCTGCTGCCCTCGGAATGCTTCTTGGCGTACTTCGTGAATGCCTTCTTCTTGCTCTTGTACCAGTTGCGGTAGAAGCGGCGCTTGACCTCGTCGCTCAGGTGCTCGGCCCAGACGGTGGTGAGCGAGCGCAGACCGCGGGGAGTCTCGATGTAGCCGACGAGACCGACAGCGATCATCTGCAGCGTGTTAGTGCCGTGCCTGCAATTGGGTGGGGTGGTGGGGGGGTGCGTACGGGAGGAGTCTCGATGACTGTGCAGGCCTCGACAATCTCCTTCTTGTGCAGCTTCGCGCCGGGCCGGTCGAGGTCGCGGACGATTGTGGTCATACCGGCCTTGTAGCCCATGGCGGCGGTGAGGTGGACGGGCTTCTTGGGGTCATCCTTGGGGAAGCTGGCAATTGCTGTCAGCGTGCTGTCGAGAATTCTGGTAGAGGTGCAATATGCGCAGAGAGAGACTCACGACTTGACCTTACCGCGGTGGCGGGCAGCGCGCTTTCGCGGCAAGAAGGCCAGCGAACCGTGGCGAGGAGCCTCAAACTTCCTGTGAGACATGTTGAGATCGATGTGCTGTGGTTAGTATCGAGGTCGTCGGAGGGAAAGTTCGCAGTACGCGAGGTGGAATATGTGCTGTGGGAGAGGCTAACCGAGACGAGGAAGGCGCTATCGGCGTTTGGTGGTTCGTTCTCGCCGTGCGGAATTGCTTGGCATTGCACACCCCGCCGACCGACGATGTACCTCCGGATGCGCACACTACGGCTTTGTCTTGTGCCTGCGGATCTTGCGAAGTTACACCCTGCCTCGACTCTCCCCCGTGAACGTGCCCCGCTGCCGAGTCGGATCTATCTCTCGCCATAATAACTCTTACTGCTCTCACAAACGCCCGCCACAGTCGCTCTCCACCCCACACCGCCGCCCCTACATCATCTCCCTGCCAGGCATTACCAGCCCGCCAACTCTCGACGTCGGCGGCGCACCTCTTCCCCCACCGTGCCATAGCTCGACGCCTACCACACCAGGTACCCGTACAGCCGCCCAACTAGGATCGCGAAAGGTCTTAGCTGCATTCGATCAGACCCTTCATCACCACAATCTCACAGTTCAGACACCATGGCCGATGCGGAGGGCAGCCCCACGACGTGGAAATTCACGCAGTACGTCTATATCATTGTGATGCCTTTCTGGCTTCAGCTCTTCGCAGCCAAGCAACTACAGCCGCTAACGTGCATAGGTGCTTCGGCGACAAAGGCGATGTCGAGGACATAACAGAAGGTTCGTTGCCGGGCACTGCGAATGCCTCACCTCCCAACGGACATGGTCGAGCAGACACTAATGCAGATCCAGCCGACATCATCTCCACTGTTGAGTTTGACCAGACGGGGAACTACCTGGCAACTGGTGACAAGGGCGGTCGCGTGGTGTTGTTCGAGAGGAATGAGACGGTTTGCTGCCCTACAGCACTGCATCTGTGGCAGCTTGCACTAACGTACCCAGAAAAAAACTTGCGAATACAAGTTCCACACCGAGTTCCAATCTCACGAGCCGGAGTTCGACTACCTCAAATCCCTCGAAATCGAAGAGAAAATCAACAAGATCAAGTGGTGCCGCCGCCAGAACGCCTCACACTACCTGCTCTCCACAAACGACAAGACAATCAAGCTATGGAAGGTCTTCGAGAAGTCGCTGAAGGTCGTGGCGGAGAACAACCTGTCGCACGAGTTGACGCCTGGAGGCGGTGTTGCTGGTGGAGGCGGGCCTGTGAGGAACCCCAATGCGCATTTCCGCAGTGCCACCGACCTCAAGCTGCCACGACTCACACACCACGACACCGTCGTTGCCGCAGTACCGCGTAAGACGTATGCAAACGCGCATGCCTACCATATCAACAGCATATCGGTCAACAGCGATGGCGAAACGTTCATTAGCAGCGATGATCTGAGGATCAACCTCTGGAACCTCAACATCCAGGACCAGAGCTTCAACATAGTCGACATCAAACCCGCAAACATGGAGGAGCTGACTGAGGTTATTACGGCCGCGGAATTCCACCCAATCAGCTGCAATTGGTTCATGTATGCCAGTTCCAAGGGCACCATCAAGTTGGCCGACATGCGCGAGAGCGCCCTATGCGACCAGCATGCTAAGCGTAAGTCGAGCGACTGGCTCATTCCCGATCGAGTACTGACGCTACACAGAATTCGAGCAGGAAGAAGATCCATCCTCGCGCTCCTTCTTCTCCGAAATCATCTCCTCCATCTCAGACGTACGCTTTTCGCACGACGGACGATACATTCTCTCGCGCGACTACCTCACTGTCAAGATTTGGGACGTGAACATGGAGCGGACTCCCGTCAAGACCATTCCTATCCACGAACATCTCCGGCCGCGATTGTGCGACACGTACGAGAACGACAGCATCTTCGACAAGTTCGAGGTTGTCTTCTCTGGTGATGCCAAGAACGTCATGACTGGAAGCTACAACAACAACTTCATGATCTACCCGTCGGATCCAGAAAAGGACACCGAGGTTGTTCTGCAGGCTGACAAGTCTGCTTTCAAGGCCAAGAAGGTCGGCATCCCCACACCAATGAACTCATCAACCAGCCCTACAAGCAGCACCAGTAAGAAGGGTGGTTCGAGAGCGGGCAGTCCAGCCGCAGGTGCGACTGGACAAGGGCAGCGAATGAGGAAAGAAACAGATGCGGATCAGATCGACTTTAACAAGAAGATCCTTCACATGAGCTGGCATCCATTCGAAGACAGCATCGCTATCGCAGCAACCAACAATGTAAGTCACACTGCGAATTAGAATTCCCAGTGGTCCAGCTAACATGCTCTTAGCTCTTCGTCTTCTCAGCTCTGTAAAAGCTTGCTCCATGACAACGACATACGTCAGACAGCCGCAATAGAAGCATTGATACGTGCATTTCTGTCGACTCATTCCTCTTTTGTTCTTCACTACTTTGGCATCAGCCTGCTCGGCGTCGTCAGGATGGTAGACTGGGATCGCTTGTGGGCGCAAGATGACGGATGATGATTGATGTCGCGACGTGCATTGCGAAGGATGGGAAGCATAGCTGTGTAGATTGAGACACCACCATAATGACTCTGAATGGTGCAGAGAATCCAAAAAAGATATTATAGTCACCGCCTTCGCCTTCCAATGATTTCCAAATGGCACATGTACTGGGCCACAAGATCGCCGGTGCCAGAGAAACTACAGACAAGTGCCTTTCACATGTGTGGGATTGCTTGCATAGCACCATAACGATGTAAGCAAATTGGCGCGAGTCCCTCTGCCCTGAAGATCTCAGGTACCAGACTTGTCAGCCTCAACTGATAATCCGGCTAATGGCCGCTAGTGGCCGCTTGAGGCTCAAAGTCTCCACGTCACCGACCTCGATCCCGTCTACTCTCATCTCGAACAATTCCTAGGATTCATAATAGATGTATAGACTGCCATCTTGATATTTTTCAGATACACTACTATTGTAAGCTATGTGACGGATCTTGAGTAGCTCATCTTGCTGTCTCTACCCTGTTCTTTTCCTTGCATTCACAAGAGCCGCAACTCAGCATCCGATCACGTACCGACCACGCAGCAGCTCACCTGACAAGTCTGTATCATAGGCTTGCGCTTCGCAGCAAATCTACTTTGTGACCGTCCACGACGTCGCACTCGCCATGGCCGCCATCGCGCCCATCATCAGCAGCTTTTCGCTCATCTTCGGCGGCTGCTGTGCCAATGTATGCAAAACATAATCTTGCAAAACTCTTTGCCTAACATTAATATAGGTTTACTGCTTGGAAGCCATCGTGAAGTGAGCATTACCAGACGATTCCATCATAAGGGCGAAATTGACGATCCTCAGAAAAGAGCCTGACAGCGGTCTCCTCATCACACTCTTCCAATTCGTCTTTACCTGCTTGTCGACATTGCACTATCAGTTCGACCCCAATGGCCGCTATTTCCTCAGATCGTCGTCCGTGCCGTTTCGCAAATGGTGCATCAGCGCAGCTTTGTTTTTCACGGTCAATATGTTGAACAACTGGGCTTTTGCTTTCGACATTTCCGTCCCAGTCCACATCATCCTTCGGAGCTTTGGTAGTGTGACCACGATGGCGGCTGGCTGGCTACGTGGCAAGAGGTACACTCCGCTGCAAGTGTTTTCGGTGGCCATATTGACCCTGGGCGTCATGGTGTCTGCATGGGCAGATGCCATGTCTAAGGTATGTAATTTTTTTCCAGCTAGAAATCCCAAGATGCTGATATACGCAGGGCAAAATGGCAAACAGCTCAAAGGTGGATGTAACCAGCGGCTCCTTCGAAGCCGGTCTCGCCATTCTGCTCGTCGCACAACTCCTTTCCGCATGGATGGGCGCCTACGTCGAGGACATCTACCACGAGCACGGCAAAGACTGGCAAGCCAATCTCTTCTACTCACACCTTCTCTCGATCCCGATGTTCACCGGCTTCGCACCCATCCTCTACTCGCAATTCACGCGCCTACAGTCCTCTGAACCATTCTCCGTCCCGCTCAGCATCGCCACTCAGCTCCCACCCTCGCTCAACAAAGCACTCGCATCTACCTCTCAACACGTCATTTACCTCACTGCAAACGCCGTCACGCAGTTACTGTGCATCACGGGCGTCAACATCCTCAGCGCTAATACTTCTGCGGTCACGGTGACGATTGTGCTGAATATCAGGAAGCTGGTGAGCTTCTTGTTGAGTATTTGGATATTTGGGAATCAGATGGGGGGTATGATGAAGGTTGGTGCTGCGATGGTCTTTGGGGCGGGGGCGTTGTATGGGTATGAGACGAGCTGGAGGATTCCGCAGAGGAAGAAGATGGAGGCGGGGAAGGGGAAGAAGAAGGCGCAGTGAGACTGAGTACCAGGAATAGTTGTCGGGGACCTGTGCCATTAAAGAGCTTTGCCGTAGACTAGAACTGTCTTACTCAGCAGCAAACGAAGGTAGGAATTTGAGTCTGAAGCGAGTCGTAGCATCATATGAGAGTCCAAAATACAAGTTCAGTGTTAAGTCAGACACAGTGATGGTTCGCGGGAGATCGCTCGGTGAAGGTAAGGTCAGCCTTGCGGAGCTAAAGTCAGGGTCCAAAAAGGGGCGCACGGGCGTGGTTTGCACGCGAAGCAGCCAGATCTTCGAATCCGGGCTCTAGCTTGTCCCTGCAACTCCCCATCCCTCCCCTCCATCGCCATTGCGTTTACTTGAGGTCTGGTCAGTATGCTCTAGATTGTTTATTGCCTTCTTGCGATCAAAGCTGACGCAATTTCTACAGACAGCCTCAAGATCATACTAGAATGTCTTCACCCAGCGGCCAGGGCCAGGTGAGGCAGCGCACGACGAAGGACAAGAAGCGCCCGACTACGCCAAATGTCGAGGCACTCGCCGAGAAAGCCTCCGAGAAGGTCGCGACTGCATTCGAGAGGGTGAAGCCATATAAGCCCGAGCAGCAGGGCTCCGAATGGGACTACAAGCTGGCCATCTCGGTCATCACGGTGCTTGCTTTCATAACTCGTTTCTGGGGCATCAGGCATCCTGATCAGGTTGTCTTTGATGAAGTGCACTTTGGCAAGGTAAGTGCAGTGACAATTCCACCGCGGACTATGGGTGGTCGCTGGCTTGGGCAGAGGGCTGACAGAAGACATAGTTCGCTTCCTACTACCTGCAAAGAACCTACTTCTTCGACGTCCACCCTCCCTTCGGAAAGCTCCTATTTGCATTCGCTGGCTGGGTCGTCGGATACAAGGGCGACTTTCTGTTCGAGAACATTGGCGATTCGTACATCACCAACAAGGTCCCCTATGTCGCATACCGCGCCATGCCCGCCTCGCTGGGCGCTCTTACCGTTCCAATCGTCTTTCTCATCATGTGGGAGTCCGGCTACTCGTTACCAGCTTGCGTTACGGCTGCCGGTCTCATGCTCCTCGACAACGCCCACATTGGTCAGACGCGCCTGATCCTCCTCGACGCTTCGCTCATCTTCTTCATGGCGCTCTCGGTGCTTTCGTACATCCGCTTCTACAAGCTACGACACGATCCATTTGGCCGCAAGTGGTGGAAGTGGCTGCTCTTGACCGGTGTCAACCTGAGCTGCGTCATCTCGATCAAATACGTCGGTGTCTTCACCTTCTTCTCCGTCGGTGTACCGGTCGCAATCGACCTCTGGGACCTCATGGACGTCAAGCGTCGTCAGGGTGCCTTGTCTCTTCCGGAGTTTGGCAAGCACTTCGCTGCCCGTGTCGTTGGTCTGATCATCGTGCCTTTCTTCCTCTACCTTTTCTGGTTCCAGGTCCACTTCTCTATTCTATCGAGGTCAGGGCCCGGTGACGACTTCATGACCCCGGAGTTCCAGGAGACGCTGAGCGACAATATGATGTCTCTCCAGTCTGTTGGAATCAACTACTACGATGAGATCACGCTACGTCACAAGGAGACCAAGGTCTACCTCCACAGCCACGTCGACCGCTATCCTCTGCGATATGATGATGGTCGTGTCTCCTCGCAGGGCCAACAAGTCACTGGATATCCTCACAATGACACCAACAACCACTGGCAGATTCTCCCGTCAACGCCATTGGCGAGCGAGACTGGTCAGCGTGTCAAGGTTGGCGACGTTGTCCGACTACGCCACAAGATCACCGACACCATTCTCTTGACACACGACGTTGCATCACCCTACTATCCCACCAACCAGGAGTTCACGACTGTGCCCCAGGCAGAGGCCTCGGCTGACCGCTTCAACGACACCCTGTTCGAGATCAAGGTTGACGGCAAGGGTGGCGAGTTCAAGACAATGTCTTCCCACTTTAAGCTCGTTCACGTGCCCACCAAGGTTGCCATGTGGACGCACACCTCGCCTCTTCCAGAATGGGCTTACAAGCAGGCCGAGATCAACGGAAACAAGGCAGTTGCGCAGTCCAGCAACGTATGGTATGTCGATGATATCCCGTCCTTGGCCGCCGAGGATCCTCGCAATGTCAAGGAGGTCAGGCAGGTCAAAAGCCTTAGCTTCCTGAGGAAGTGGGTTGAGCTACAGCGCGCCATGTTCTACCACAACAATGCCTTGACCAGCTCTCACCCATACGCCTCGCAACCTATATCTTGGCCGTTCCTCCTGCGTGGCGTCTCCTTCTGGACTTTCAACGACACTCGCGAGCAGATCTACTTCTTGGGTAACCCTGTTGGCTGGTGGCTAGCTTCATCGCTTCTTGCTGTTTTCGCTGGTATAATCGGCGCTGATCAGTTGGCTCTACGCCGCGGCATGGATGCCCTCGACTACCGTATGTCACCTTCTATATGGTCGCAGAAACAGTACTAACTTCTCTCAGGCACACGCTCCCGTCTCTACAACTCCACCGGTTTCTTCTTCCTCACCTGGGCAGCACATTACATTCCCTTCTACATCATGGGGCGCCAGCTGTTCCTGCACCACTACCTGCCCGCGCATCTCGCATCCTGCCTCGTGACCGGCGCACTCGTCGAATTTATCTTCTGTATCGAGCCTATCGACACTGAAGCGTCGACTGTCGAAGCCGTCAAGGGTCACCGCCGGACTCTCTCCCGCCCCGTGCGTGAGCGCCTGGCCTCCACCAGCCAGCTTGGCAGCTGGATCGCCACTGGCGTGATTCTGGCCGCTGCGACCTGGTGCTTCTTGTTCTTTGCGCCGCTTACGTATGGCAAGCCGGGTCTAGACGTTGCGCAGGTTCAGGCGAGGAAGTGGCTCGGATATGATCTTCACTTTGCGAAATAGACGCACGGCTTCGAGAATTGTGGACCACGACGTGTCGATGAAGGTTGGTGCTTTTTCAAAATCCTTCTATAGGGTGGGTAGAAATACTGACACAGCGCGGAGTGTGGGTGGCGTAACCTTTTTGCTCGTTGGTGCCATAGCTCTTGTGAGGATATCGAGCTGTGAGTGGCCGGACGGGATAGAATCATCTTCTCTTATGTATTACATTCAATGTACGATTCGGTTGAAGCAAAGGGTCCTTCCTCCTGCATGTTCTGACCGGGCACGCACTTTCGCTACAGGCTGAACCTTCATCGCGAAACTAGAATCTACTCAACGCAACACGGGCCGCACCGCGTCGTCCAATCCTCGAGCCGCGAGCGTTTGTTGTTCCTTCGTTCATCTGCGGAAGTGCTCGCCCATGATTCCGGGCCGCCCTTCAATATGAAGGGCTGGATACCATTGCCTCGTTCGGGACCACGGGAGCTAAGATTGTCGTCGGGCCGCATGGACAGTGCAGGGCTTGCGATCCTTCTGGATTGCCTCGCGTAAGTTAGTAGGCGAATAAGCGAGCGATGACGTTTGGGCGGTGAGAATGTGAGGTTGGAAATTGAGGGACTGGAAGAGAAGAGGAGAATAAGAGAATGTATATTCGGGTTCAGCAATGCAAATATGGTAGGAGTTGGAAGATTTAGGCATGGACCGAGATGTAAAGCGAGGAGACGAATAGTTCGATTGGCTTGACTCGATACGCAGGTACACATGGCACATTGTCTTTGCAACTGTCCCCTTCACAACCACCATCCCAACCCATCGCCTCCCATCTAACCATACCAGCACGTCGCCGAGTTCGCCGGCGCCCCCAAAGTCTGCCTCCCACCACCATTACTCGGCAACCCATCCGTACCCCCAATCAGACTTCCACAATCACGGTTACTATTTCACGTCAGCATTCCATATTTTCCCCCATTCCCTAACTACCACAAATCTTGACAAACGTAACGTACCGGAAGAATCGGCACCTCACGCCAGCATTGATCTGCGTCGAGTACCCCGTCACAGGAAAGTTGCAGCACCCGCCGTTGCGGATCAAGTCGCCTGCCAGCGCGCCCTGCGACGAGAAGACGTAGCCGACCCATTCGTCGCGCTTGGTGATGGGCGCGGGGGAGGCGGTTGCGAGAGCGGCAAGGGAGGCGAGGATGAGGGTTTGGAAATGCATCTTGAGATCGCTTTCGATTCGTGTGAGTGACTGTTGTGGAAGTGCTTTGGTAGGTAGTGAAGAGAAGTGGGAGAATGGTGTTGGCTTTGTACGTTCAGCTATGGATATCGTTGAGGTGCTGGGTCTGGTTTACACTTGTGCCCTGTGCTGCGGCACAGTCAAAGTATTACCATATACAGTCAGAGCTTAGCTTAGCTTACGTCTTTTGTATTTAGCCAGAAGGCTACTTCATCCTTCGGACGACGAGGCACCATGTTGTCTGTCAGATTCAACGAGTAAGCGGGAAGTTTGCGCCTGCATGTTGTTGATGGGATTCCGGAAGGATGCGGGTATCTCAGAGATCTGCATGTATAGCCTGTGTTGTAGACTTCTCGTCACGGAGGATGTCGAATGAGGTTGGGGAATGTCGGCATGGGCGGTGAGAACGATGGGGAAGGAATGATGTTGGGGATGGTAGGATTGAGGCGGAAAAGTAGTGGTTGTGTTGGATGTGGAGGGCGGTGAGGTATTATGCGTGGGCAGTGGTAATTAGGTTGATTCAAGGTCAATTTCTCGCTCGAGTACTCAGAAGTGTAGCCCGTGGCACGTCGTGTAGGTCGGTTCAGGTCAAGCTTGCGAGCTGTACATGGGAGGACCTTCAATGGTAGACCTGTACAACCTTAGAAGGATCAACATACTTTGAAGACGCTCCAGGATGAATATGACTTTCAATTTGTACAACCTGAATTAGTAGGTTATGTTAAACACCTTTCTAATGGTGGTGCTGGAGGTGGTCATGGCCGCCCAACTCCCTCTTTCCAACCCACGCACTTCCAGCTTTCCTCAGCTTCTCCGTAACCTTGCTCATGCTGACCTTCAAGATACCCTCGATGTATCCAGGTAACTCAGTGTTGTCCCAGTTGCCAGCCATGTCCGACTTCAAGTTTCCACCACGCCATCCGCTTCCATAGCCGTACAGCGTGATATCGGAAGCGGTGTGTCCGCCAGTCGACCAGTTGACGCCAGCCTTCCTACTGATACGCGAAGCAAGGTCAGAGCCGAGATTGTCGTTGGCGAGGATGGTGTCAACCTCCGCAGAGGAAAGGTCGCCAAGGCCGTAGCCTTGAAGGATGGTATCCTTGAGGTACGCGCGGCGGTCAGTCCCGTTGTATGCTTCCCAGAGGCTTGCGGCATGTTCCGTGGTCATGCTGGCAGCCTTGAGTGGCAAAGGATTGAAGCCGTTGAGAGTGAGGCCTCCGCACTCGTGATCAGCCGCAGACATCATCATCGTGTCTGGGTGCTTGTCGATCCACTCGCGTACGTATTTCATCACGTCGTTGTACATGATTGTCTCGTGCAGATGGCCGACAGGATCGTTGGCGTGGCCCGCGTGATCAATACGACTGGCCTCAATCATCAGGAAGTAGCCACGGAAAGACCACTTTGTAGCACGGTCGAGCGAGGTGAGAGCGGTCTCGACCATCTCAAGGAGCGAGGGCTCATCTTGAGTCCGCTTACGGTCGATCTCGTACCTCATTTGATCTGATTTTGCGTCAGTGTGGCCCGATTGTTGTCACTCGCGAGAACTCACCATCATTGAAGAGACCGATGTATGGCAGATCAGCTGCTTTTGAAGTGCCCTTATTCAGCTCATCGAAAGACTTGCGGTCCTGCATGACTTTGTAGCCTTTCTCCTTTGCATACCCAAAGAGGTCGATGTTGTCTTCGCGGCATGATGTGGGGTCGGACTGGGGCTTGAAGTAGCAGCGACCACCTCCGAGAAGGATATCGACTTGTGGGCCGAGAGGGTGCGAGTACCCAATTTCGTGCTCCGCAATCTTCTCATATGAATTGCGGTTCGCGACATGGGCGGCGTAACACGCAGGAGTGGCGTGGTTGATAGTGGATGTTACCACAAGACCAGTCTTGAAGCCTTCGCCCTTAGCAGCCTCCAAGATGGATCCAACTGGCTGGCCGTCATCGTCAACAGCAATGGCTGTGTACAGTCAGCCTTTGTTATGCCAACATACAATCGATACCCACCGTTGTTGTAAGTTTTGACACCACATCCAAAAGCCGTGGCACTCGCTGCAGAGTCTGTGATCAAATTGTCACTCGCAAGCGTTCGAACGTTTCCGATTACCATCTTATCAGCGGCCAATTGAATGGACACCGGCGACTTGGGGTTCTCGCCATTCTGGAGCAGCGAGACATAGTCTCGTGCCATGGTCTGCGATGCTGGTCCAAAGCCATCAGGCACGATGTAAATGAAGTTGCGGGCCTGAGGCAACAGCCATAGCGCTGAAGTACCCTGAGCGAGGAGGGTACCGGCAATGGTAAGGGAGAGTGCGTAACGCATCTTGGGATTGACTGCGATTGAACGAGCGGGGTGTTGTTTGGTTGCCGGGTGCTTTCAACATGAAACGCAAGATGAACATGCTTTATATATAACCTCTACTTGCACATGTGTGCTGCTAAAATGATTGCGACGGTACAGACATGCGCACTATCGAACCAAGACACACGGTTTCTTGTAGTGTCTTGTTCCCGAGATTACGGTTCCTGAACGTGCTCACGCATTCTTCTTCTGTGGTCCGCGAATCCTGTCGAGTCCATTTTTCCTTTGTTGGAAACAACGAGCTGCCCTTTTCGTATGCGTGGTGTTGAAGTTCAAGAAGGAGCCGTGTGCTTGGCTACCTTGGCCAGGCCTCATGGTTGGTCGTCCAGCCCACGTGTCGCGCTAGTCGGCCACTGCAAAATTGGAAGACGGAGTACACAATGCCAAAGCCCGTGGCCTTCCCATCTGACGGAAGAAACGGATCGTGAGAGCCATTGATGAGTGGTGCTTTCCTAGCTCGTGGCGTGGCATGACGACAGCTGAGGCATATCGGCAGCCGTTCAACGCCTGCCAAAGGTGTACCATCTCTTCCTCGGGTCGGCATTCGCTTGATGATTTGATGCTCGAACGAGGTCCTGCGTAGTCCTCAAGGTCTCCTGCGAGCCCGTCGATGCAAAGGTCTGTGAATGTATCATCGTAGGGCTCTTTCCAGGGACCCACAAGATTGGTAGATCTTTCAGCTTGCATGCGTTGTCCATCAGCGGAATCTCACTCTCTAGGTCTGACCATCCTCTATGACCCTCCCCCTCGTAAGCACGGCGCTGCATCTGCCACACTCCATCCTGAATCCAACGCTCAATTCGCGGGCCGAGCTGACGACGAAAGCTAGAGAGATAGACGAGAAATTGGAGCAGAGTAACATCGACGAGCATAGCGGAGAAGGGAAGGGTGAGAATAAAGACCAGACCGAAGAAGCTGATGTTACTAGCGGATCAAGTTAGTCATGGATGTAGACAGTGATCGTGGGACAGAAGTGGAAGACCTACACAAAACCACCCGACTTCTTCATCTTTTGTATCTTGCACAGCTTTTTCTCGCTTTCTGTAGTGGGTTTGAGCCACCATGCATCGTCTGCTCCTTTCTCGACTTCGGCGTCTGGGCCTCCAGTGGAGTAATGTGCCATTGCAATCTGCATACTGGCGTATGACTCTTGTTCCCAGCCGAGTACTTCGTGCTTCCAGAAGTCGGAAGGTAAACTCTCAATCTGTAGTTTGGCTTCAAATGTACGCTTTGATGCGTGGCAGGTTGTGGAACTTTGAGTGCGCGACAGATAGGCTGCACCAACCACCAGATTTAGCAGGGCCCGTTGCATGTCATTGGCTTCGGTAAAATCTTTGGGCCGCTGTACGAAGTAAGGTATATGCTGTAACGGAGTACAAAGGTCTCCTCCGCTTGTCCTCGCGTGGCAGAATTGAAACTCGAACAATGTCAGTCATGCGACAGGGCATGTAAAAGTTTTGGGACACTCACTTGTTGCGTGCAGCCAACCACTCGAATGGGATAGTCTGGCGCGTATAAATTGTGATTCTTACCACGAAGCATGTCACGCATAGCTCTATGCGCAGCGTATAGCGAGTCATCAATCGGTTTTTGGTATAAGATGGAGCCAGGTGTAACAGGCTTGAAGAATATGTCTCCCGTCCCTTGCTTGACCTCTATGCCTTTCATAGGTCTCCATTGCGGCTTCAGTGGCGCATCTGGGTCACCTCAGGATGATCTTCCCCTAGGGCGTCGTTAGCTCCATCGCGGTTCAAGAATTCGGTTCTCATGACTTACCTCTGAAGCACCATCCGGCCAGCGTTTAATGTTATGCTCATTTGATAGGTCACCCATTCGACTTTCTCAAACGACGTGCCGTACGATATGACTCCGATATCCTCGTTCGGCAACGTATGCAACAGATCCGGAACATCTCTGACGTTGTAAACCCCCCAATGGCCCTCCATTGGAAAGACTGTACACGTGGTAGATTTTCGGTACTGCACTCGATCTTTAGCAGCAACATTGAGCCCGAATGTTTGCCCAACATCTATAAGTCCAGAATCTACGTTGAAAGCTTCCTGGGTGGCACAGAATGTTGCATTTTTGAACGGACATGGCGCGTCTCGAGTTGTGAGCGGAATATTCGGCTGCATGAAGACATCGCAACTGGACGGAAGAAAGCCATTTAGGTAGCAATTGGCGGCGTATCCAGGCGCCGATTGATCGTTATCAAGTGCGTATGCCCGTCCTCTCAAAGGGTTGGAATTCACGCGCCCGCAGCAGGGCGAGTCAACCAGAATGTCGATGCTTCCTCCAGTGACGACAAGCGATGAGAAAATGCTGGCCGCTAGCGTTGCTATGGTGAACAGGAGGGCTAAAGCGATGAGGACGACTGATCGAAGAAATGGTCGATCGGTCTTCTTTCGCCAAGCCCACCATAACTTCAAAGTATCGGCGACAACTGAGCTTGAAGTTGGTAGGGTGCGCAAAAGGGTCTGTTGTTGGCGGAAGAGAGCATCTGCTGGACGCCCATTGGCGCGAGCTTGATGATACGCGAACGAAAGGAGATGCCACAAATGTGCGGTTCCTGCATCGAGCATTAGGACCGCATGTTTGAGCATTCGTCAGAAGGCTACCTAGTGTGGATACCACAGCGACGATGGCAACGACTAGATTGCCCGTCTGAGCATCCGTGGTAATCGTTCGTCCCAGTACAGGGCCTTTCTCGATGTTTGTCCTATGATCGCTTTGGTGTCAGTGAAGGCATTGTTAACATGTCGCCATACATCTCACCATAATCCTCGTTTGACGAATCGAGATTCAACCTCAAGCGACATCGTGTAGCTGTGCTGTCAGCTTTCTCACGGTTATTGGAAGCATAGCTGCATATCGCTATCACGCGTGCTTATGAACTGACTTATCTGGAAAATCACAACCGCCTGCTGCTCAACCTGAAGGAGGCACAGTTAAGTCCAACGTGCTGCTAACGGTCCTGAGGCAAATGGGAACCATCGTGATCTTGGCAGTCGCAAGTCT